>Ga0209186_1000201_pt1 | contig 48333 bp, 40 predicted proteins | sample SidtaG_FD_187426 | JGI IMG/M metagenome (GOLD analysis project Ga0209186, IMG submission 187426) | Marine algal microbial communities from Sidmouth, United Kingdom - Sidmouth_Male2 metaG (SPAdes) (version 2) | ecosystem: Host-associated > Algae > Red algae > Unclassified | place: Sidmouth... | reverse complement strand
GAAGCTATAGACAGCAAAAATTCTATTGTGGAACCCAATAGAGATAATGTAGAGTCTCCATCTGACAACGATGAGTCTGTTGTTAATGACGTTACTGAAGAAGTTTTAAGTCAGGAAGCTATAGACAACAAAAATTCTATTGTGGAACCCAATAGAGATAATGTAGAGTCTCCGTCTGTATCTACAAACGATGTAGATTGTTCATCAAATGCCTCCGAATATGTGCCTTCTGTAGAGAGTGATATACCATTACCAGATGATAGGATAGTAAAAGCTTATAATAATTGCTCAACATGAGTTGAATACATGACTGAAAGTCTAGAGGTTGAAGGGTATTGTGATGAACCACAGTGTGATATGCCCACGAAGGAAAATTTAGGAGAGATAATAAGCAGTATTCTTACTGAAACTAACATATTAGAAGGATGGAAAAGTTTATTATCAGGCCTAGAATATGAAGATTTAAAGTATATAATAATAGTATTATTAATTATGGTTTCATACTTATATAAATATATAAACAATAGAAGATAGATATGACTCAGTATATAAAAAACAACTTAAAGAATAATAGTCTAAAATATAATGTATTATTTTGCGATATTGAGACTATTGTAATTGAATGCGTTCACTATCCTTTTGCTGCTGGATTCACTTCTAAAAGAAGATTGAGATGCGATATATCTTTTGCAGATAACAGAGAAGATATTATTAATGGAGTTGTTATATATAAAATGTTTGAAAGTATTTTTTAAAAAATTATTAATAAATCACATGCAAGAAATATAGCATATTTCCACAATTTATCAGGGTTCGACGGTATTATTTTATCCCGGTATTTATCTTATACCCCTTCTTATAACCATAAAAACCATATGAGAGGGGGCAAAATATATAAAATTGATATATACGATTCTTACAACACACATTTATCGCTAAGAGACTCTCTTAACTTACTTCCTATGAGTCTTAATGACTTGGGAAAGTCTTTTATTAACAGATCAAAACTTGACATAAATCCTATATTTACATTGGAAAGAATATCAAAAGAAAAATACTTTATTATAAAATACCTTACTAATGATATTGAAATGTTAAGAGATATAATAATATCTTTTGAGAATATGGTAAATGAATCATACAATATGATATGTCATAACAACCTTACATCTACATCTTTGTCGTACAAAATATTTAAAAAGTACTACCTAAAAACTCATAAAATAGAGGTTCCTAAGACATATTATGATAAATTTATAAGAAGAGCCTATTATGGTGGAAGGTGCGAAGTTTACAAACCCACTAATGATAGTAATAAAATATTCCATTACGACTTTAATAGCCACTACCCTTCCAGTATGCTAAATAAAATTCCGACTAAAATTTCAGGGTGAAAATCTCCACAGATATGAGAACCTATTGACCCTTATACTATATATGATGTTGTGGTAAACATAGAAAAACAGTATATTCCTTCAATACCTTTTAGAGATAAAGATAATACTCTAAAATTCCCCTCAGGTACGTTCAGAACAAATGTTACTGGGGTTGAACTGAAATATTCAATAGACAATAAATATGCAAACATAGTGAAGATATACAAAAGTTTGAAGCTTAAAGACCCCCAACCTATATTTAGGGAATACGTACTGGACATGTTCTCTAAAAGACAAGAGGCTAAGATGCAAAATAGACCCAGCGAAATTCTATATAAACTTAACATGAACTCTTTATATGGAAGGTTTGCGATGAAAAATGAAAGCACAGAAAATATTTTTGTCAATAAATCAGATATAGAGTCTCTAAATAAGTATATTGAATCTGAAGAATTTAGAAACTTTTGGGAGTTTGGAGAAAAATACTTAGTTGAGGTATCTAAAACTGCTAAAGGTGTTAGAATCCCTGAGTCAGCATCTTACGTTTCAACTTATGTAACTTCGTATGCTAGAATTGTACTTCATGAAGCCATGATGGGTGTGTTAGACAGAGGAGGTAATGTATATTACTGTGATACAGACTCAATAGTTACAAATTTACGTATGGAAGAGTCTAATACCCTCGGAGGACTAAAGCTTGAGGATACGTACTCTAAAGCTTATTTTATAGCACCTAAACTTTATGGATGTTTAAACATAAAATCTTTAGTTAAATTAAGAGGTAAGGGTATAATAAATACCTTAATAAAATCACGTGGTTTGTCCTGGTTTGAAGAAGAGTACAACAAAATTAATGATACTACTCATGAAGGTTCTTTTTATAAGATATACAGATCATTTGTAAGATCTTTGAGAGATCTCAGAATATATTCTAGATACAAACCTTATACACTTACATTTAATGAAAATAAAAGAATCAGAATTGTAGCAAATAAAAAATGGGTTGATACAAAACCAATAAATATAAATAATAATGAATAACATAAATACGAAACGACTTGAATCTATATCACAAGAACTCATAAGAAGATTTGATATACCCTTACTTACAGCTTATATAAGAAGGTATAAAGATCAGCTATCTTCATATAGCCTTAAAAGAGATATTTTAAGAGAAATAAACACTCCTTTATCAGACCAGTGCAGTCAAATGGTCGATAATATAAAAACTTATTATACTGAGTACGAATATCTAGGAGGTTGTATGAGCTTCGAGACATTTTCACAAACATTTCTTTACAGTGTATCTAGATATACTAGGAAAGACCATAATTATACATGGGTCCACGTAAAAACCTTTATAACTCTTACGTTCATGTATATGAAAGATAGGATAGACTCAAGAGTACTAGAAAAAAATATTAAAATATATTTAAAAGCTATTGAAAGTCATACAGGCGAAGAATCATTCAAGATGTTTAAAAAGTCTAAGGAAACACCTCACGGGTACTATATGAAAACATACAAAGATGATGAAGCTATAGAGATTTTTATGAAGAGTCCTGTTGAAGATAAAAAAATACCTTCACCTATTCCCCCTGAAGATTGATATTCGAGTCTTACTAAGTCACCTATATCTGTTAACGACAATATGGTTGTAATAAACCCTTATGTTGACAGTAAGTTAAGTGTTACTCCTATGTTCTTAGATGCTGTAAACTACCTTCAAAGTACTCCTATAAGTGTTCTTAAAGAATATTGAGATAACCAAATAGATAAAATAACTAAAATGTTTAAAGAAGATAGGGTAACTCGTGTAACAAAGGATATAAGAACTATATTGTGCACAGCTCTTTACGACCCTTTCTATTTACCTGTTAAATGTGACTTCAGAGGTAGGCTTTATAGCGACACAGGAGATGTTAGTCCTCTTTTTAATAAAGATATGAGAAAATACATATCGTTTGGTCAGGGATATACAACTATTATAGATGTATCAGCATCTTCTCTCCAGATTGCAGCCATGATAACATGAGATAAAGAATTGTGCTTTATAACTAACCTTCTTGACAATGATACCAGAATAGACCCTTATATAAGAATTATAGGTGATATAGACGAGAACACTTATATAAGTAGGATAATAAGTATAAATGATGCTGGTAACATAACAACATCCAAAGGTGACTCTAATAAAAAGGTTAAAATAAAGAACCTTCCTTTATCAGAGATCGATATAAAAATAATTTTAAAATACTTAAGATCACGGGATGTTCTTAAGCAGTTCATAATGACTCACTTTTATGGATCTAATGCTCAAACAATTGCTAAGAATATATCTAAGTCAGATAACATTCCTTATGCATCTAGATACGTGGTATATTGTGCCATGGGAATACTTTACGATATACTGTCGGAAAAGATAAGAAGCTGCATAAAACTGGTAGAAATAATAAAATCTTCTATAAAGGAAGGAGTTTGTAACTCCCAGTTTAAACTACCAAGTAAAGAGGTAAAATATGAATATTTTGATACCAGAAAGCTCCATCTTAAATTCTGAAAAGTTCAAACTACAGTGACCAGTATAAATACGGAGAGCTACTCTCCCAAAAATACTGCCAGGGGATCTATAGCCCACTTATTTCACTCTATTGACAGCGAAATAGTTGTATCTGTGTTATTCAAATGTAAGCAGAGAGGTCTTAGAGTATATCCTATGCACGACGCATTTATAATAAATATAAAAGATGAGGACTGTATAAAGAAAATATATGCAGAATCTGTAAAAGAGATTATGAACTACGGAATTGAAAATATCATAAATCTGGACCCTAGAAACGATTCTATTAAAGAAATGATTGATATTATTAAGTATAATAAATCGCAATGAACTTTATCAGACTTGTCTAAACTTTGCAAAGGTAAATTTGTCATAAATAGGGAGATTTAGATAAGGGGTACCTCTTCAACTTGTATTAAGTATACCCTGGTTTAATGTTATAGGCAAAAAATGCGCTGTAGGAGGCCATAAATTTTAAAATACGTGAAGTTTGAACAGAAATTAAATAGGACCTTAAAAAGAAATTTCTATGGAAAAGATTAATAAAAAACTTATGTTACCCCACCCTTTCAATAAAAGAGGGTGGGGTTGTCTTCAATCTAAAGATTTAGATCGAAAATAATTTTTATGGTTGGTGTTCTACTGTTAACACCACTTTAAGTAAGTGGGATTTATTTTTAGTATATATTATTTTAATAGCCAAAGAAATGCCGCTTGTCTAATAAATCTATAGATTTATTTTTTGTCCCAGTAACTTATGTTACAATAACCATATACTGAAGATCCAAGATAGCTCTTGTAAAGTTATTAGTTATTTAATTAATATTGATACGCATTTTTGGACTTGGCGTAAAAGGATTCGAACCTTTGAAATCATGGTATCAAAAACCATTGCCTTACCACTTGGCTATACGCCAAATCCTACTTTAAGATAAAGTGGGATTCGAACCCACGGTGGATTTATTCCACATTAGCTTTCAAAACTAAGGCTTTAAACCACTCAGCCATTTATCCTAAAGTATTCAAATAAAAAATAATTTTATTTTTGGATAGTTTTATTACGGGAATAGGACTTGAACCTATATTTTTAGATCATGAGCCTAACGAGTTAACCTTTTACTCTATCCCGTGAGTCTTATTAATTTACTTTGTAGTTCAATAGAAATTTTTCAACATTACCTAATGCAGGTAATATAATTAAGAAATACACAAAATAATAAACACTAGCTACTTGCCCTATAACTATATAAGGATCTTCTACGGGCATACCGCCTATTCACCCTAGAATTAAACAACATGCAGCCATGCTTCAGTAAAGTACACGGTATATAGGCCTGAAGCGAGAGCTTCTAGTTTCTGTACTATGTATTCAAGGTAATAGTGCAAGTACAACTATAGCAAATATCATACAGATAACACCACCTAATTTATGAGGGATACTTCGTAGAATAGCATAAAAAGGCAAAAAATATCATTCAGGTACAATATGCGCAGGTGTCACCATAGGGTTTGCTTCTATATAATTATCTGGATGACCTAAAATATTAGGTGAAAAGTAAACAAAAAAAGAGAAAAATATTATGAAAATGACTATACCCAATAAATCTTTTACAATAAAATAAGGATACATTGGAATTTTATCCCCACTAGCGTCTATTCCCAAGGGATTGCCTGAACCTTCTTGATGTAAAGCAGCTAAATGAATCAATGAAGCCGCCGCAATTACAAAAGGTAGCAAGTAATGTAAGCTAAAAAACCTATTTAATGTAGCGTTGTCCACAGAAAATCCTCCTCAAAGCCAAGCTACTATAGAATCTCCCACTATTGGTACTGCAGACACTAAGTTAGTAATTACGGTAGCACCTCAAAGACTCATTTGTCCTCAAGGTAATACATAACCTATAAAAGCAGTTATAATCATAAGTAAAAGAATAACTACGCCTATTACTCAAACAAATTGTTTAGGTGCAGTGTATGAACCGTAGTATAATCCTCTAAAAATATGTATATAGACTACGATGAAAAACATAGAAGCCCCATTTGCGTGTATATAACGTAATAATCAACCAAAGTTAACATCGCGCATAATGTGCTCTACACTAATAAAAGCCAAATCAACATGAGGTGTGTAATGCATAGCGAGAAAGATTCCCGTTATTATTTGTATGATTAAGCACATAGCAGATAAAAAACCAAAATTTCAAGCATAATGGATATTAATTGGGGTAGGATAATCTATAAGATGATTGTTAACTATATTGAAAAGAGGTTTTTTAATTAAACGCATAAATTTTGTTTTTGTAAATTAAAGCTGGACGAGGAATGGGACTTGAACCCATGACCTATAAAGTCACAGTTTATCGCTCTACCAAACCGAGCTCTCCTCGTCTTGACTGGGAGTTTAATCCTGCGGGGAAAAAGGGATTTGAACCCTCACTCATTGATGTGACAAACCAATATTTTAACCTTTAAACTACTTCCCCTTTTTATGTAATACGGATAGAGGGACTTGAACCCTCATGAATAATATTCATCAAAACCTAAACCTGACATGTCTACCATTTCCATCATATCCGTATAATATTTCTAATAATATATTATGGATAAAGAGGGATTCGAACCCACGGTATAAAATTATTTATACGATGATTTAGCAAACCATTGCCTTAAACCACTCAGCCATTTATCCCACACTGCCCACTATCGGACTTGAACCGATAACTTAAAAAGAACAGATTTTAAATCTGTCGTGTTTACCTATTTCACCAAATGGGCTTCACTGTAATTAATACTGTGTTTTATTGAAGCTATTGCCTTTCCCGGATTTAATGATTTAGGACAAGTTCTACTACAATTCATAATAGTGTGGCATTTAAACAATTTTGATTTACCCCCGAGTAAACTCAAGCGTTCTTTTGTATTAGTATCACGACTATCAGCTAATCATCTGTAAGCTTGCAGTAGTATAGCAGGACCTAAATATTTATCGTGATTTCATCAATAACTAGGACAACTTGCAGAACAACAAGCACATAGAATACACTCATAAATACCATTTAGTTCAGATCTGTCTTTTTCTGATTGCAAATATTCTAATTTTTGGGGCGCTTTATTTATCAATCAAGGTTTTATGTACTTATACTGAGAATAAAAATTAGACAAATCAGGTACTAGGTCTTTTATTATGTACATATGAGGTAATGGATATATTGTTATCATAGTAGCATCTGTTTTTATTGGTTTTAAACAGGCTAAACTGTTTGTGCCATTTATGTTCATAGAACAACTTCCACAAATACCCTCTCTACAAGAGCGTCTAAATGCTAAACTAGAATCTTGTTCATCTTTTATTTTTAATAAAGCATCTAATACCATTGGGCCACAATTTTTCGCGTGTACCGGGTGAATGGTAAACCTGGCTTCCGATTGATTCGAAGGAGTTCATCTATATATTCGTAGAAATTTTAAATCTAAGTTATTATCAGATGATCTCATTTGAAAAGTTATATTTTTTAGTAGTTTCATTTTTAATTAAACAAGTTATTTAAGAACGGGTTAACCCGTTCTTAAATATAACAATAAAATATAATGAACATTTCGTATTTATTTACTTACTTTTACAAGTATTACATAATAAACCGATCTATCTAGTAATCTTCTAGAATGTTCTTGAAAAGAGAAAAAGGTATTTTTACGCTTTTAAGCTGTCAGCGCTTATATAATGTTAACGTGGCTACTCGGCTATGCAAGAAACTTTACAACCGATACACTATTGGTTAATATATCTCAATCCTCTCGTACTAAAGATAGACTTTTTTCTTTTCTTTTCCCGCAACAGATAGGGTTATGGTCAAGTCTTCTCTCACGAGAATACCTTCCACTTCAAAACCGTACGTGAAAGTCACCCTTCATACGGCTCCTCAAATTAGATTATAGGAGTTTAAATTTCTTTAAGTATTAAGTGTCTTATTAGTCAACTATGTAGGTTTCATAGTTTTGGAGTGTCTAGTATCGTGACAATGACTGTGCATAAGTCGTAGGTTGTTTCAATCTGAAGATCCCCCTCGACTTCTTGGTATGATATGATCAATTTCTATTGTATCTGAATCTGTAAAATATAATTTACACATATCACACTGCGTGCCCTTGGTTTTTAATAGCATTTTTAGCAGTTTCCCATGCTTGTTACTTTTAGAAAGACGTGTTGCTCAGTATGTAACTCTTCCTTCAAATGGGCTACTGTTTCCTGCTATTTTTGTAGTTGTGGTAATATTGGTTTGGTCATGGCGGTTTAGCCTTATTACTTTGCCTCTTTTTATAAATGCGAACACTCTCAGAGCGGGACCTACAGGAATTCAATATCTTCTGATACCTAATCCTGCATGTTTTCTTCTTTGAGCCCATTTACGTAAGAAATAAAACGTACGTACACTACAGTAACTGAAAGTTTTTGTAGCACTACTTACGGAAAAATACCGGGTCCATCCTCGAATAACAGGTGCTAGTTTACTGATTAAGACCTCTTGATTTTGACCTTTGGCTTTTTTAGTAATGTTTTTAATATTATCTAAATGAGCTTTTATCGATTTATAACTTGGACGGCATCTGTATGTCCATCCAGTAGCGATACCCAGTCTATTCTTTGCAGATGAATGCATCCCTACTTTATAATTGACAAAGTTATATCCTAAAAAATCTACTCCTTTGATTCTTCTTTTGGAAGAATCTCCAGAAAATGTTATTCGGGTCTTTGATTCAGACAACTCTAATCCTATTTCCTCCAGAAAGGATTCAACTTTAACTTTTGCTTCAAATAACTCCTTCTCTTCGTTACACAGTACCAAAAAATCATCTGCGTATCTAACAAGATATACTCCACTTTTACTTACTGCTTTTTCCAACCCGTGCAAAGCAATATTTGCCAACAGAGGGGATATTATACCACCTTGCGGAGTTCCGGCTTCTGTATGAATTTCGGTTCTATTTCCTTTAAAATTTACAAGAATCCCCGCTTTTAATCAAGCTTTCACTTGTTCTTTAAGTAAGGGAAACGTATTAATTTTATTGAGTAACTTGGAGTGATCAATATTATCAAAGCAACCTTTAATGTCAGCATCTAAAACATGCTTAGGAAGTTGTTGTAAACACTTGGCAATGGCTATTCTTGCATCATTACTACTCCTTCCTGGACGAAATCCGTAACTATTAGGTTCGAATATCGATTCGTATTGAGGCTCTAATGCAAACTTAGCTAAACATTGCTTAGCGCGATCTTTTATAGTAGGTATTCCCAGGTTTCTCTCCTTACCGTTGGATTTTAAAATTGTTACACGACGAATTTTATCCGATTTATTGTCCAAACAAATATTGCGTGCTAATTCCATTCTTTCGTCCGGAGTTAGTTTGCTTTTCTCATCTACGCCTGCTGTTCTTTTTCCCAAGTTTATCTTGGGTCACTTTACGAACAGCTAAAAACTTTGAAAAGTCATGTTTTATAATCTGTTTTTGTATTAGAAAAACAGTTTTCATATCTCCTTTTCTACTTAGGTTGAAAATTTTACATTGCATGTTATACAGTCAAATTTCTTTTATTTTTCAGTTAACTTCGTTTCACTTCAGCATAATTCTTTTGTGGTTGTACACATGTAGTGTAGGGAAATTTTCGATTAATCTTATTTGTCTACACGTCAGCATATCCAATAGGCTTTCCCTATGGCTTTGGCTTTTTGTAGAATCCTGATACTAATTTGCATTGACATTTTAGTTTAAACGTCCAGACTAAAAAAAAATAGTTTGGTTCACATTAGTATTTACTTCGTTCCAATATTACATACATAGGAATCAGTAAGCTCCTCTGCTCCCTCTAAATCTGGTACTCCTTTTCAAAGCGGCCTCTCCGAAATTTACCTTATGTTTAGAATTCACGATATTCCGTGTAAGTGGGACTTTTAAAACTTGTAATTATCCCCCACTTTGACATATTTTGGGAGTTTTATTACGGATACTTTCGTATATTATACCACTATAATAGCTTCTCTTGGCAGATTTACTGATTCTAATTTTCTTTTCAAAGTTTATGTTTACAAGTAACACTTATTTAAATTTATGCCCTGCTTATACTTTATAAATAACTATTTTTATAAAATATAGGGTTCACTGCGCGTAACTGCAGCTCATTGATCAACATCTGGAGTCGATGTACGGGCCCATTAAAAATTTCGAGCTTTTTAACTTCCCGCCTGTAATATTAGTTTAATCTTTAAAGTGAAGATTAGCTGTTTACGAAAAGTACTTTCTCTTTTCTTACCAGCAACGAATCGCACGACCGAACTGTCTCACGACGTTCTGAACCCAGCTCACGTATCTTATTATTTGGCGAACAACCATACCCTTGGAACCTATTTCAGCTCCAGGAAAAGATGAGGTTATGGTCAAGTCTTCTCTCACGAGAATACCTTCCACTTCAAAACCGTACGTGAAAGTCACCCTTCATACGGCTCCTCAAGTCATATTATCAACATCAATTTGTTATTAAGTAAAATTGTTATCTTGACACAAAATAATCTCGTTAATCATTTTTGGAATGACGCGTGTCATGACAATGTCCATGCAGTAATCTTAGATTATCTCAGTGTGAGGTTCCTCCTTGATTTCTTGGTGTAATATGATCTATCTCTATTCTATCGGAATCGTTAAAATAAATCCTGCACATATCACATTTTGGTCCTTTCATTTTTAAAAGTGTCCTTAAGAGAGATCCGTACTTATTACTTGATGATAATCTTTTAGACCAGTATGTAACTTTACCATCATACGGACCACCCTCTTTTGACACTTTAGTAGATATAATTATATTGGTTTGATCATGTCTTTTCAATTTTATCACTTCATCGTTTTCTATCAGGCCAAATACTCAGTTAGCTTTATCGACTTTAATTCAGTGTTTAGACACTTTAGTTCCAGACCGACTCTTCTTTTGAGATCAGATTTTTAGAAGATAAAATGTACGCATACTACAAAAGCTGAAAGTTTTCGTTGCATTGCATACTGCAAAATATCTAGTCCATCCGTTAATAACAGGTGCTAGTTTACTGATTAAGACTTTTTGGGATATACCACTGGACTTCTTCAAGATACTTTTGATATCCTTAAGATGTCTGTCAATCGATTTTATACTAGGTTGACACCTAGACATTCAATCGGTTAATTTTCCATGACTATCTTTGGAGGCTTTATGTTTACCCACTTTGTAGTTGACGAAGTTGAAACCTAAGAAATCTATACCGCTAGACTTCTTTGGGGAAGAATATGCGCTATATGTTATTTTAGTCTTTTCTGCAGAAAATTCTAAACCTATAGTTTTTAGAAAAACTTCTATCTTTTGCTTGGCTTCTAATAACTCCTTCTCCTCATTACATAGAACTAGAAAATCATCCGCGTATCTAATAAGATATACTCCTCTTTTACTCACCAACTTTTCCATTCCATGTAAAGCGATGTTTGCCAGCAAAGGTGATATTGTACCGCCTTGTGGAGTTCCGGATTGAGGGATAATTTCAGTTTTATTTCCTTGAAAATCGCTCAGTATCCCTACTTTTAATCAAGTGTTAATTTGGTTTCTGAATAGGGGAAACGTATTCAGCTTTTCAAGTAACTTGGAGTGATCAATGTTGTCAAAGCAGCCTTTGATATCCGCATCTAATATATGTTTAGGTTTCCTTTGTAAACACTTTACAATAGCCTTTCTCGCGTCGTTAGCACTTCTACCAGGTCGAAACCCGTAACTGTTAGGTTCAAAAATTGCTTCATACTGCGGCTCGAGTGCAAATTTGACAAGGCATTGCTTAGCACGATCTCTTATAGTGGGTATACCTAGATTTCTTACAGAACCATTCGGTTTTGGGATTGTTACTCTTAGAATCTTATCCGAATTTTGATCAACGTGTATATTTCTTACTAACTCCATTCTTTCGTCTGGCGTCAACGAGGAAATTTTATCTACTCCCGCGGTTCGTTTTCCCAGGTTGTCCTGTGTCACTTTCCTAACGGCTAAAAATTTTGCATTTTCATGCTTTATGAGCTGTTTTTGTATGAAAAAAACTTTCTCCATATCACCCATTTTACTTAGATTAAATATTTGTCTTTGCAATTTATACAATCAAATTTCTTTATTTTTTCAGATAATGTCATTCCATTTCATCATTTTAGGTCTGTATTTGTATATTTTCAAAGGTCAATTCAAATTAATATGGCTTGTCTATACGTCAGCGTATCCAATAGGCTTTCCCTACGGCTTTAGCTTCTTATAGAATCCTGCCGTGATTGCATATTAACACAATAGTATGCGCCCAATGTATTTTAAACAAAAATATTTTGGTCTACAATCACAGTTACTTCGTTCCAACACTACATACACTTATTTAGTAAGCCCCTCTATTCCCTCTAAAACTGGCACTCCGGTTTAAACGTCGTAATTAAACCATACCTTATGTTTAGAATTCACGATATTTCGTGTTAATGGGGTATATCACTTATAATTGTCCCCCACTATCCTCGGTTTAGGAAATTTTATTGCGGATTTAAATATTAGAATATATTTAAATAATAATCGACATTATTGGCTTTTCTTGGTAGATTTACTAAAATAAATATTCTTTCTATATTTATCACTCTATAAGTTAGTGAAATATAGATTTATGCCCTGCTTATAATCCGTATTTACTATTGATACAGCTTATAGGGTTCACTGCGCGTAACTGCAGCTCATTGATCAGCACCTGGAGTTGATGCATAGGCCCACTAGTTTGACCTAGCTTCCTATCTGTAGTGTTAGTTTAACACCAAAATAATATTAGTGCTAGCTATTTACGAAAAGTACATATCTTTTCTTACTAGCAACGAATCGCAGTTATGGTCAAAAGATCCCTCACGGCACCTCCTGCCACTACAGAACCGTACGTGAAAGTCACCCTTCATACGGCTCCTCTAGAACTACTGTTAAATCTTTGATTTATTAATATAAATGTTAGACAGTAGTACAAATTATCGTTCGTTTCGAAATCTCTGCTTATTAAAAAGCTGTATTTACTTTCTACGTTCTTTTAAAGAACCATCTATACCAGTCTAAGTCATTTAGGCAGTGTATACAGTCCTGAGATGAATACTTACGTATCACAGCAGGTTATCATATATTGTTCTAAGTTACCTTATATCAATAATTCTAGTTCACACGTCAGCATATCCATGAGCTTTCCAAATGGCTTTGGCTTCTTGTGAAGTCCTTATACGATAATATATTGACATTATAGAAAACGTCCTAAATGAATAGGTCTACTATCGTAGTTATCTCGTTCCGATATTACATACATCTAGAAAGTAAGCACCTTTATTCCCTCTACAGCCGATTCTCCAACCCAGTGTCGGTCCAAGGTTTAATCTTATGTGTAGAATTCACGATATTTCGTGTGATCGGGGTATATCACTTATAATTATCCCCCGGTGTCCTCGATTTAGGGAATTTTATTACGGATGTAAGATATCTTACATATTAATCGACATTAATTACTTCTTTTGTTAAATTTACTTTGCTAGATATTCTCTTAAATGTAAAGGCCTATAAGTGGCTATACATCTAATTTATGCCCCGCTTCCTGTTATTATACGTAACTATTCGTACAAAACATAGGGTTCACTGCGCGTAACTGCAGCTCATTGATCAGCACCTGGAGTTGGTGCATAGGCCCACTAGTTTGACCTAGCTTCCTACCTGTAATATCAGTTTAACTCTCCTAAAAGAGTTAGTTATTCACGGGAAGTACATTTCCTCCCTTACTAACAACGATTCGCACCCCGACATCGAGGTATCAAACCATGGCATCGATAAGAACTCTCAACCATGATAAATCTGTTATCCCTAGAGTTTCTTTTTTCCGATAAGCGACAGTATTTCCATACACTACTGCCGGATCATTATGACCGACTTGCGTCTCGGTTTGAGTTGTAACTCTTACCGTCAAGCAAATTTTTATCATTGCACTTTATATTAGCTTATTTTGCTAATTAAAATTTACCTTTGCGCACCTCCGTTACACTTTAGGAGGTCCTCGTCCCAAGTAAACTACCACTTTTACATATTTCCTAATAAGTAAGTAATTTTTTACTAAAAGAGTAGTTTTTCAGGATGGCATAAGTATGCTTCTACTTTTACTGTACTGCAAGTAAAATTATTACAATGCAAAATTATAGTAAAGAATCATAGGGTCTTTCCGTCTTGTTGCAGGATGTCTGCATTTTCACAGACAATGTAATTTCGCTGAGTCTATGCTAAAGACAGTGGGGTAGTCGTGACGCCATTCATGCAGGACGGAATTTACCCGCCAAGGAATTTCGCTACCTGAGGATCCTTATAGTTAAGACCGCCGTTTACTTGGGTTTATAACACATGCGTAAACATGTAATTTTTCACTTTCAAGCACTGGGCAGGCGTCAAACCTTATACTTCTTCTTTCGAATTTGCAAAGTTTTAAGATTACGATAGGTAGATGCTCACACATTTTCCCCCGTTTAGAACCGTACGTGAAGATTACCCTTCATACGGCTCATCCATTTTAACGCTAAAATTGTTTAACGCAGCTTTGTCACGATGACACGTTTTATGAAGAAGAGTCATATTTTTCAATATGTTTGTACCTCCACTCACTACAGGTATGATATGGTGAATTTCTAATTCATAAAGTATGTCTCCATACTTACTAATTAAGAACTCATTACATATAGGACACATACCTTTTTGTCTTTTTGCCAACTTTAAACGAATATTATTCGTTTGTTGGTTAAAACACAACTTTAAAGACCTTTTGTTGAAATATTCCTCAAATAGGGATTAGCATCAAGTTTTATCCTTGTAGTTCTTTTAATAGGAGTTTCTGATATTTGGAATAAATTGATTTTCTTAAATCTTTGAAATTCAGTACTAGTAGACATTAATCAATCTCTATTACCCACTTTGTGATAAAATTTGAGTTTAAGCACTTTAGCGTTAAGCTTTGGGTGTCTAATTTTTAACGTTCGGTGAATTGAATCAAAGACGTATTTACTCACATGAGTATAAGCTACCTTTGCAGTACTAGACGAGTAATAGTTCGCTCATCCCCTTAATATTGGATTAATTTTTGAGAGTAGCATTCACAAGGGAAGTTGTGAATGTTCTTTGACACAAAGTTTTATTCTAGCTTTTACTTTTTGTAAGCTTTCTTTTGTAGGTTTATATAGAAAAATCCCTTTTTTCTTTCCGATTTCCCGATTAGAATCTGGAAATTCTCTAAAATGAAACCCTACAAAGTCAAATCCGTCTTCTATTCTAGTGATTTTACTTTTCTCCATGTTTAATTCTAAACCTCTTACTTTTAGAAATTTACCAACATCTGTAATTAATTTATTTAATATGTCATAGTTCTGAGATACTATAATGAAGTCATCAGCATATCTTACTAGAGTTGCTTTGTTATTAGAAGCTTTTCTTATAGTTTCATCAAGGCCATCAAGGCATAAATTTGCTATAATAGGAGATATCACACCGCCTTGTGGAACACCTTCTTCAGTTTCTTTATAACTGCCTTCAATCATAACACCAGCTTTTAACATTTTTAACAATATCTTTTTATCCATAAGAATATTTTCCAATATCCATTCATGGCCTATATTATCAAAGAAACCCTTAATATCTCCTTCGAAGATTCATCTTGGGGTGCCTCTCTGTCTGCTTAATAAAAATCAAACATATTGACAAACATCTTTAGCACTACGATAAGGTCTATAAGCAAAGCTGCATCGATCTGCTATTGTTTCGCTTATAGGTTCAAGAGCCATTGCAAACAAAGTTTGTACAACTCTGTCTCTTATAGTGGGTATACCCAAAGGCCTTTTCTTATTGCTATTTTTCTTTGGTATAAATACTCTACGCACTGCACTGAATTCATAATTTTTAAAATCTTGAATTTGAACTAGAATTTCCTCAATACTAACTTTTTTTCCTTTAGAACCTTTTAAGACAATTTTGTCAATACCACTTGTTTCACTGCTTTTACGCTTATGAATCTGTTTTATTGCTGTTATCTTAGCTTCTTCTAAATTCACCAATTCATTCTGTAATTTACTTCATAAACGCTTGTTTTTATCCAAATAAGCTATTGCTATTTTTCTTTGCAACTTATATATTTTCGTCATTATATTAGTTTTTTTATTGCCACAATTTTTATCAAAAAGATAAGCTAGCTGGTTTTGCATATATATATGCAATATAATAGAAAGTTCTTCGAGAAAAATACTTTTAAAACAGAACATACATAAGTTGGCAATCTTTCGATTTATGACATAGTCACTATTTTGCCTATTAATAGCAAACATTCGCTTTTTATGAGATCTTTTACCTACTGAACACTCGGATCAATTGCTTGAACCTGAGATATTGCTATCAATTCATTAGGCTTACCCTTTTCCACACACATAACATAAATCTAAATAGGTAACATTCTCTATACCGGCAGTAATGTGTCTAATCTATAAAACAACAAAAAGATATTTTATACTACTGCTTATTTCTATACTTGCCTAAACAAGTAGCAATGCCCTTCGAAACTTTGTTTTCTCGATACCTTATGACAAATGTTCACTTGCGTTTTACCCATTTAGATAAGTCTAGCATTCTTTAGTTACATTAAGTAAAGAATTACATTGTTAGCAAGGCTTCACACCCCTAGATCACTCCAGACGCATGCTTGCCTAGACTTATATCGATTAGATGATATAGCACTAAGTGCATTTATGTGTACGGCTTTTAAGGTCGCACTTTTTGTTAAACAGTCGCTACCCCTAATTTTTGAAACCTTTAAAAGGTACTCCTTTTTGCGAGCTTACGGAGTAAATTTGCCGAGTTCCTTAAGCATAGTTATCTCATTCGTCTTTATCTTTTCAATTAGTTCACCTGTGTCGGTTCTAGGTACGGTCAAGCTTCATACAGATTTTCCAGAAAAATAGTTTGGGTTGTTGTTAGCAGTTTAATGAATAACAACAGCAAATTATTTTTTTTCACAAATAGAATACTATTTTGCATGTATGTGGTTTGATGATTCCTGTCGAATACAGTTTTCACTTTTTTCTTAAGGGCCGACTAACTCCAGTTACTTAAAATTTACTGGAAACCCTTGAACAATAGACGATCATGATTTATTTTCAACATGATTAACGCTACTCATGTCAGCATTAGCACTCCTGATTTAATATATGCAATTTTACATTAACACAAAAGACTACAGGACGTTCCGCTACCATTAAACCTAATTTGGTTTGATTCGAAGCTTCGATATATAAATTAAAGTCTCCATACATTTTAAATAGACAAAATAAATAAAAATAATGAGCTAAAACGCTTTCTCCAATAGATGGCTGCTTCTAAGCCTACTCTGTTTATTCGAATTATTTTCCATTTTTTCACTAATTTATAATTTTGAGATCTTAGCTATCGATTAGGGTTGTTTCCCTCTTGACGAAGGACCTTATCGCCCAACGACTGTCTGCTGCTTCAAATAAAATATAGTTTGGAGTTTAATAAAATTTAGCAAAGTCTAAATTTAATAAGTTGCTCTACCCACATTTTAAACTAGCAACGCACTACTTTGATAGTTTTCGCGGAAAACCAGCTATCACCAAGTTTGATTGGACTTTCACCCCTAATCTCAAGTCATCCCCGTATTTTTCAACAGACGTGGGTTCAGTCCTCCAATACTTTTTAAAGTATCTTCAACTTGCTCAAGACTAGATCACTTGGCTTCGGGTCTAATACATGTAACTAAAAAGTCTTTATCTAATGTTTAAACTTGCTACATATATTAACTTGCTGACTCATTATGCAAAAGGCACTTTGTTGCTGTACTTATCAGCTTCAAATAAATATAAATCAACAGATTCAAATCTTTCCCTCACGGTACTCGTTCACTATCGATTAAAAAAGCTTTTAGCTTAGAAGATGGAACTCCTATTTTCGTACATAATTAATAGTATTACTTTGAAATTATTATAAATGCCATATGGGACTGACTACCTACTTTGGATTTTGGCATTAAGCTAAATTCGATTTCACTCACCGTTACTTACGAACTCTCGTTTGATTTTTTTCTATGTTACTAAGATGATTCAATTCACATAGTGGATTTTACAAATATTATATGCAAGTTTCCCAAAGAGACTCATAGTTCATAGGCATGTGCCTCACTATGATGTTTCGTCGCGCGACGTCTATAACTTTTTTATCAAGATATCCTCTGATGACTTTTTCAATCATTTATATTTAAGAATGGAATACACTATCTAAATTACCCTTTTGTAAGAGTCATTAGCTCTATGGTAATTGTGCTTCTAATTCTATAATAAACTACTAGAATAGCTAGTCCTATAGAAGACTCTGACGCGGCTACAGTCAATATAGCGAGGGCAAATAATTGGCCGACAATATTATCTAAATAAACTGAAAAAAAGATGAAATTGAAACTAACTGCTAAAAACATCATTTCTAATGACATTATAATAATTATGATGCTCTTTTGATTTAAAAAAATGCCTAAAACGCCTATCATAAATAGAAAAAAAGCGTAATTTTCGCAATATAGTTTGGTAATCATTTGTATTTTATTTAACGTTTGAGATAGCAAGTTGTATTAAATTTTTCCAGCCGCAGGTTCCCCTACGGCTACCTTGTTACGACTTCACTCTAGTCCTTTCGCTACCATGGAAAAAAAACTTTATCGCTTTTTGTCTTCAAGTAGAGTAAATTCCCGTAGTGTGACGGGCGGTGTGTACAAAACCCGAGAACATATTCACCGCAACAATTCTGATTTGCGATTACTAGCGATTACGACTTCATATTCTCGAGTTGCAGAGAATAATCCGAATAAAATATTTTTTATAGCTTTTGCTCCAGCTCGCACCTTTGCTTCTTGTTGTAAATATTACTTTGTAGCACATGAAAGTAGCCCAATTTATTAGGGTCATGAGGACTTGACGTCATTTTTCCCTTCCTCAAGGATATTCCAAGCAGTTTATAATATATAAATACATTACATAAAAGTTTCGTCCGTTTGCTGGAATTAACCAAACGCCTCACGGCACGGACTGACGACAGCCATGCAACACCTGTGACACTAAATGACATACAAAAATTGGTAAGGTTTTGCGCGTTGTTTCGATTTAAACCACATGCTCCACCGCTTGTGCGGGTTCCCGTCAATTCCTTTGAGTTTTAATCTTGCGACCGTAATCCCCAGGCGGAGTGTTTAATGCCTTAACTTCGTCACTGTAAAAAATCCAATGACAAACACTCATCGTTGAGGGCGTAGACTACAGGGGTATCTAATCCCTTTTGATACCTACGCTTTCGTGCCTCAGTGTCAGCTATAATCCAGATTATTGTTTTCACTTTTGAAGTTCTTTTGAATATTATCGCATTTTATCGCTACTTTCGAAGTTCCATAATCTTTTATTATGCTCTAGTGTATTAGTTTAGTAATATATAATAAACATAAAATTTAATCTTTTTTTACTACTTAATGCACAACCTACGCACCCTTTACGCCCAGTCAATTTGAATAATACTTGCTCCTCCCGTTTTACCGCGGCTGCTGGCACGAAATTAGCCGGAGCTTTGATTGTAAAATTTAATCTTTAATATTTTTATACTTTACAAAGTGATTTACAACCTAATATGGTTTTCATCTCACATGTGGCCTGGCTAGGTCAAGCTTTCGCTCATTGCCTAAGATTCCTCACTGCTGCCTCTTAAAGAGTCTGGACCTTATTTCTGTTCCAGTGTGACTGATCATCCTCAAAGACCAATTAAGGATCGTAGGCTTGGTATATCTTTTAAATTACCAACTACCTAATCCTGCGTAGACTTTTCTTTAACCAATAATTAATTTTTTAAGGTATTTACCACAATTTAAGATAAATTTCTACGTATTACTCACCCGTACGCTATACTTTTTATATAACACAAAAAATATTCAACTTGCATGTGTTAGGCCGACCACTAGCATTCATTCGGAGCCAGGATCAAACTCTTTTTATATAATTATACTTACTTGAGTTTGCTATCTCAAAAATTAGCTGTAATAATACATTTTAATTCAGCGTACTAAAATTGTAGCTGTCCCTACTTCGTGTGTAAAAATTTCTTTGGACTTATTTTTATCTAAATAAATGCTATTTTTTTTATAAAAATTTTTATACTTAGTATGCTTTGTTGTTAAAAAGTTAGTATTGTAGGTCTTTTTTTCCCGAAAAAAATATTTTGAAGGTCTTTTGTTGGTAGGCATTTATGACTAAATCAAGATGGACAGATTTGAACTGACATTCCCTTGCACCCAAAGCAAGTACGTTACCATTACGCTACATCTTGATACACTTTTGACTCTTTCTGGATAGGATTTGAACCTATAACCTTGTAGTTAACAGCTACCTGCTCTGACCATTGAAGCTACCAGAAAAATAGTAGAGCGAAAAAAGGGATTCGAACCCTCATAATGACTTTGGCAAAGTCACGCTTTGCCTATTAAGCTATTTTCGCGTTTGGTTTAATAGCATAAAATAAATTGCAAAAAAACTATTAGAAATACAAATATTAATAAGATAGTACTATCTTTTCGTATTGTTTTTGTGCTTACATTTACTACAGAGTCTCACAAGAAATGCCTTGTTCCATTTACAATATGGTACAAAAATATTGCGGATATTATTGCATAAAATCAAGGTAAAACAAAACTAAAAACAAAATTATCTCTAATAAAACTTCAAGTATTATAGTTTTCAGGAGAAAATATAATAAATTTTAAAATTAATATTGGACTAGATGCTAAAATAAACATAGACACGCCAGAAATTCTATGCCAAATAGAAAAAAGAGAAGACTTTTGAGTGTTATATATAGTTAAATGTGGAGAAATAGGTCTATTTATGTTATACATATTATAATTTACGTTTTCGGGAGATTTTACATCCATTATACGGACAAGAAGTGACATCTATTACTGAAATGAATTTCAGTTTTGATTGTTTTAAAATTTTAAATATATTTTTTTTATTTTTGCCTCAACCTTTTATTCTAACATGTAAAAAAGAATAATTCAAATTCTTTACCTTCTGTTCTAAGAAAGTAATGATTTCAAAAGTTGAAATCGACAAATTCTTTTTTACACCTTTAATTTTTGATCTTCCCACTGTAGTTCATGCTTTTATTCGACCTACATGATCAGTTAAAAGAAAATAAGTATTATTTGAGCTAAAAGATAAAAAAAGGATACCTATGTGTTTTTTTTGTTGCATTATGTAATTAAAAAACTAGGGCCAGATTCGAACTGGCCTAAAAAAGATTTGCAATCTTATGCATAACCACTATGCTACCTAGTCTTACGTTTAATAAAATCGTGCTAATGATTGTGCTTTAAAAGAAATCAAACTTGTGATTTTTGATACTAATTCCAGAGTTTTGGCTTCAGGTAGATTTGCTATTTCAAATAGCAATTGACCCGGTTTAATATAACAACAATAACTAACAATAGGACCTTTCCCTTTCCCCATACGCGTTTCAGGACTTAGTTTTGTTACAGCGCTATTAGGTAACATGTAGAACCACAACTTTATTTTACCTTGATTTGTTTTTTTTTCTATTATTTTTAATTCTTTTTTTAAAGTTTTTTTTAAACTATTTATCTGACTAACATCTACTTTAATCTGTTCTAGAGACCTTATACCAAAATGGCCTCTTTTTAAGATATGGGTAGTTTGATTTACATTATTTTTTATTTGCTTATATTGTCGAGTAGGATTATTTTTTGTATTAAATCTTTTCATACTTTTTTCTTTAAATTACTTTATATGCCATTCATACTTTAATATTGCACAAACCTTGCTTTGTGTGCAAAGAACTTGTATAAAATTGTATATGTGTCTCTATTTTCTGTAATGAAACAGCACCTATTCGGTAAACTATGCTACTTGCCATACGGCTTCTATTACCTCCAAAACGTCCTATATAGCGGACTTTTAGACCTGTGTATTCCATAACTTTAGTTCCCGAGAGGGTTTTCAAGACAATCTGGTGAGGTGTCTTAGGGTCTAAAAAACGCTGTACAGTGTTTATTATTTTACGGAAAGCTATTCCTCTTTTTAAAGAAGTTTTTATAAATTCGCCTAACAGAGGACCATTTTGATATCAAAATGTTGTGTTATAATTCCGTACCTGAATATTTTTTTTAAAAACATAAGCTGTTTTCGTTGCCATATTATGTGTAAGGGAAGTTACTTTTGGTAAGGTAGGAACATACTGAATATTGTATTTTTTAAGTTTATTAAATTCTTTTTTATTGGTTTGACCTTGTATTAGCTTTTTTGAATCAAAATATTGATTCAAAAATTCGGAAATGTTACGTGTCTCTTTTAATAAATTCTTTTGATTTCTGAAACCTTTTCCATAGCATTGACCTTCGTCATGCCATAAATCACTTAACCCTATACGAAAACCTCTTGGATTTATCTTTTGTCCCATAATAGTATTTTAGTTTAATACAAAGATTTAGATTGAAAATTGTACAATTTTCAATCTAAATATTCTTTATAAAGAAATACGTTTTGTAGGACTTGAACCTACAATAGTCAACTTAGAAGGTTGATGTTTTATCCTATTAAACTAAAAACGTATTATTTCCTAGAAGAGATGGCTGAGTGGTTTAAGGCGGTAGACTGTAAATCTATTGATTGATAAATCTTCGTAGGTTCGAATCCTACTCTCTTCAACACAGATGTATGGCTAAATGGTTACAGCACCAGACTTTTAATCTGTTTATTTTGGGTTCGAATCCCAATACATCTAAAACTACTATGAAGTTACCATTACAACTATATTTTAAAGAATTAAAACTTCGCATAAGTTATTTATTATTTAGTTATTTTTTAAGTTTATTAATTATGCTGAAATATAATGAGTCTATTTTTTTCTTAGAAACATATGCTTTTATTTATTTCAACAAAAAAAGATTTATAGCCACTCATATAACAGAAGTGTTTTTTACTTCTATTTATGCGGGAATTAGTTTATCTTGCGCTATCAGCTTTCCTTACGCATACTACCACTGTAAAAATTTTTTAACAGCTGGTTGATACAAATCACAAGTTTGATTTTTTTCTATGCTAATTGTACCTTCGTCTATTTTGTTTTTTGTGTGCATGTTTGTATGCTATTTTCTTATGTTACCTTCTTTTTTTTATTTTTTAGACAATTGGAAAGTTACTTTAGACTACGCTTTGGAAATTCAATTAGAAGCGCGTATTGAAATCTATACGTATTGAACATTACAAACATCTTATTTTTTATCCAATATAACGTCTATTTTTTTTACTAAATTATTACATTCATACTTATTGGATAATATGATAACATTACACATACAGGCTAGAAAATTCAAAAAATACTTTTTAGTGTGTCTTTGTTTACTTGCTTCTTTCGTAATACCTCCAGAAAGCTTTTTACAAGTATTTTTTGTTATAGTTTTAGCCTTGTTTGTAGAAATACTATTCCTAATTACTTGCATATTTTTTGCAAAAAATAATGTCTAAAAGTGGATTTGAACCACTGACCTAAAGATTTTCAATCTTTTGCTCTAACCACTGAGCTATTTAGACTTGAAAACGTTTGGTTCCATATTTAGAGCGTCCGCCTTTTCGTTTTGCTACGGCTTGTAAATCGTATATACCTCTTACTAGATGATACCTAACGCCGGGTAAATCTTTAACCCGACCTCCACGTATCAAAACTACGGAATGTTCTTGTAAGTTGTGTCCTTCCCCGCCTATATAGCCTATAATAAATCTTCCTGTAGTAAGTCGTATTTTAGCTACTTTTCTTTCCGCAGAATTTGGTTTTTTGGGGCTTATTGTATATACTTTAGTACAAACGCCTTTCTTCTGAGGAGCTTTATTTAAAGCAGGTGTTTTAGCTTTTATAATTTTTTTAATTCTTGGATGTTTGATTTTTTGTTTAAGAGTAGACATTGTTTTTTATCTTTTAAGTAATAAGGGATTCGAACCCATAACTTTTTCGTTGTAAACGAAATGCTCTACCATTGAACTAATTACTTTTGCGTTTGGAAAGCTTCGAACTTTCAACCTTTAGATTCGTAGTCTAATGCTCTTTCCAATTAAGCTACAAACGCTTTGCATTTTTTGTACTTATTTATATACAAAGATTTAGATTGAAAATTGTACATATTTCAATCTCCAGCGAAAAAAATCCCCCAGGTTTTGACACTGGGGAGTTTTTGGGTTTTGCGAAAGTGCATTTTCTTAAAAATATGGGTTTTAGCGCTGTAGCATGCTATAAGGATATTGTAAAGGGTCTGTAAGACCCCCTTACCTTAAGATATTATATCATTTAGGTTCTTTTATAAGATAATATCTATTTCTTCTATTCTTTATATTACTTCTTTATTCTTTTCTTTATACCCCTTAACTCTTTATTATGAGCCGAAAAAGGGACCTAAGAAAAAACGGGCTAAAACAACGTTAAACTCGTAAAATACGCTCTAACGTCGTTATAGTAAATTTTGGGATGAAATTGTTGGCAGGCCAACTATGCATGTACACCCCCCAACGCTTTTTTTTAAAATGTTTTTTACACTTTTTAGCTTGTTTTTTACACTAACTGAAATACCTTGATTCGCTTTAAATAGGACACTGTTAGGTCGTTACAAGACTAAAACAACTGTTTTAAAGCACGTTAGAAGCAAAATAAATGAATATTTAGGCTTATTTAAATATTCGTTAAACTTATTTTAATAAATTTAATGCATTTTTTAGGTTTTCTAACGTTCTGTAAAATCTTAAAAAAGTGCTTCTAGAATGACGACACCTCAAAAGCACCTTTTTTCTTTGATTGTTCAATAATAACACATTTTTGCATTATATATTCTCAATCGACAAATTTAGGTCCGATTAAACTTTCTGTAATTTCAATATCTACAATACGAGCTTTTAATGCTTTTAAGCTTGTTTCTCTTTGATCGAGTATACTAAACTTTTTTTTTACATGTTCTTCTAAACTATAATTAGAAGTCATAATTACCAATGGATTATCTTGTTTTAAAGTGAAATTACCTTTCATGGCTAATCGCATGTTGTCTCCGGCCAAAAATTGATTCGGAAATTCAACTTGTTTTCCTATGAGACTAAATTCGTCTCATAAAATAAATTGATACAAATGATTTTCGTAATGATCCCATCAATTATCCTGTGGTCACATGTAACAAGCAGTCGTTGTCTTTATAAAATTTAGTAAGGCGCTCTTTCCCATATTGGGTTCTTTACTTCACAGATGTAGTTGGGGTTTTTTATAGTAGCGAAAAGTTGGGTTAATATTATTGTTAAGTATATCAAAAATTTTTGATCAGAGCTGAATTGCTGATTCCGATAGAACATTTGTAGCATGCTTTTTTAATGCGTCTTTGCTAAAGGAAATAATACGTGGTTTGTCTTTCTTTTTTGTTAAATCTAAAAACAATTGATGTTGTTTAACATAGCGATCAAATTTTATGCTTTCATTAAATAAAGCTCGCTTTATTTCAGGCTCGTTGAAGTTAAAAAACATGGGTGTTGTAACTCCCTTTTCGATTTGCTTCATGATAAAATGTTCTCTTACGAGCTTGTTTTTTAATAAATTACCATAAACTTTAGCATATGGAGTTGTAAGACATTTCTCGAGAAAATCTTGTTTGCTAATAGGATTCAAATAAGAGCTTGGAGATTTGGTTAAATAATCAAAATGATTCGGTTTAGACAGCTTTCTTTTTTTATAAAATTCTATGTATGTATACAAAGTTTTTTCTTGTGCATTTCAGCCTATAGCAAAGTTGTTAATTTTAATCTTTTCGCGTTGCAGAACAATAGTATAAATTAAATCTAAATTAGGTAAAGATAAAACTTCTGAACAAGTTATTTGAAAGGTTTTAGCGCTTATCAGCTTCTTCTTTGTAGGAGTTATAGTGGTTGGGGTAGTAAATAGATTAAACATAGTGTTATATTTGTGTATATTATGTGTATTAATAGAATAATTACAGCATGCACCTATACCCTCCTTACGGAGGGAGAGAGAGGGGAGGGGGGAGTTCCTTTAATACAAAGATTTAGATTGAAAATTGTACAATTTTCAATCTAAATCTTTGTATATAAACAAGTACAAAAAGAATGGAGTTCCTATAAATTAAGGGATTTAAATAGAGGAGGGGGTATAGTTTAATAGGTATAATGTATGCTTTGCAAGCATAAGGTTATCGGTTCAAGTCCGATTATCTCCAAATAAAAAATTCAACATGCGTTCTAGAATATTGCACTATAAAAATAATTTTATTGATTATGATATTTTGACACAATTTACTGTTAATAATGTCAAAAAGTTACCCGATTTCGACCTTTATGAAATCCAATTGAAAAATACTTCTTTTAATGAAGTAAAAAATATTTGTTTAAATTTAGTAGCAATCCAATTGCTAGGAAATAGTTATATCGATTATGGCACGTGTTTATCTACAATAAGTCTTAAATTAAGAGTAACCAATAAAACAAAATATTTTTTATTAGAAAATATTCTTTTGATTTCTTATAAAAATGCTTTTAAAAAAATTAATTACTTTAAGGAAAAAAAGTCTCTAAATATTACTACAATTTATTGTTTCGATTTTTTAAGTGTAGTAGAATATTTCTCTGGGAGTTCTAATCTCATGAAATTAATGGAAAAAGTAAAAAATAAAAATTTACTTATCAAAATGTCTTATCAAATCAATATGGTTGACAAAAAAAGCATGAATTTATATTTCTTGAAATCTTTGGGTTATCCTTTCTAATAACGGTATAGTTCAGTTGGTCAGAACGACGGAATCATAATCCGTAAGTCGTGGGTTCGAATCCCTCTATCGTTAAGCTCTTATCGTCTAATGGTTAGGACAGTGCTTTTTCAGGGCATCGACGTGAGTTCAAATCTCACTAAGAGTAGTTTTTTTAATAAAATATTCTTTTAAAAGTACGTGATCCCATAAGAACTCAACCGTAAAAAAATATTACTAGATCTACTAATTTATTTTGGGATCCCTAGGAAGTTAAAAAGATACCTACATATACACTATTTTTATAAAAACAAAATAAAATCTTAAAAAACAACATTTAGTGCAAAAGTCTCTAAATAATTGAATTTTTCGTTGAATATATTCTACCAACCATAAAGATATTGGTACTTTATATTTAATTTTTGGCGCTTTTTCAGGCATTTTAGGCGCTTGTGCGTCAATATTAATTAGAATGGAATTAGCTCAACCAGGAAACCAACTGCTTTTAGGAAATCATCAAATTTATAATGTATTAGTTACAGAGCATGCTTTTTTAATGATTTTTTTTATGGTAATGCCTGTATTAATAGGGGGGTTTGGTAATTGATTTGTACCTATTATGATAGGGGCACCCGATATGGCATTTCCTCGATTAAATAATATTAGCTTCTGACTATTACCCCCATCACTATGTCTTCTTTTAGGCTCTGCTATGGTTGAAGTAGGGGTAGGAACAGGTTGAACATTATATCCTCCACTAAGTTCTATTCAAAGTCACTCTGGAGGAGCTGTTGATTTGGCTATTTTTAGTCTACATTTATCTGGAGCCTCTTCAATACTTGGTGCTATTAATTTTATTACTACAATATTTAATATGCGCAATCCAGGGCAAAGTATGTATCGTATTCCATTATTTGTGTGATCTATTTTAATTACAGCTTTTTTATTGTTATTAGCAGTTCCTGTACTAGCAGGTGCTATTACAATGTTGCTTACGGATAGAAATTTCAATACTACATTTTTCGACCCTTCAGGTGGTGGTGATCCTGTTTTATATCAACATTTATTCTGATTTTTTGGTCATCCAGAAGTGTATATTTGTGCGCCGTTTAATTCTGGTTAAATAAAATGACTTATTATTTTAAATCATTTTTCTCGAAATCTTCTAGATTATTAATTTATGAAGATAGGCTAAATTACTTATTTTGTCTTAAAACACTTTCCCTTATTAAAATTGGAAACGATTTTGGTAAAAGCGGGAATGAAAGTCTCTTGAGGGATCCTGAATTTTCCAATAATAGTAGGCTAGTTATGCTCATCACGAATAGGATGACAAAGTTGATACATATCGACGGTTTCCCACTGAACTCTATACATAACATTTCAGGTGACAGTATTTATGTAATATGGGTGGGTACCAGAATATATTCCCCCCCTCAAGTAATTATTACACGTCAGAGCCATCAGCTCTTTAATGATATGCAACGTTCTAAAATGAGCTTTATCGAGAATCAGAAGAACTCGGGATACCCTACCGATCGAAAGGTCCATGGGTACGGAACTCTCGTAGTAGGTAGTAGAGGAAATCAATCTTCTTTAGGCTACCTAAGGGGAGTAGGATTTAGATTCTTAAGTGAAAAACCCTGCATTATCTCTAACGAGTGCGCTAGGTTAGTAGACTTAAGAAAGATTAATTTAGAAAATACATTTCATGTTAACAAGAATATTATTCATATTATTTCCGATATGAGTGTACTTGTTTTAGCATATGAACTCATCAAAAGTAATCCTGGAAATATGACACCCGGTGTAAATAACTCCACTTTAGATGGGTTAGATATAGCGTGACTACAAAAAGTTAGTACTGAATTAAAGCAAGGTAAATTTTTCTTTAGTGCCGGACGTAAGAAATATATTCCCAAACCTGGCTCAACAGAGAAAAGACCATTAGGTATTGCTAGCCCTAGAGAAAAAATTGTTCAAAAAGCGATTCTGCTAGTTCTTGAATCGATATTCGAACCAAGTTTCTTGTGAAATTCTCATGGGTTTCGACCTAACCGAGGCAACCATACAGCTTTAAAGATGGTAAAGAGGGACTTTCATGGAGTTCCCTGAATTATAGAAGGTGATATCTCTAAGTGCTTTGATAAGATTGATCATTCTATTTTACAAGGTCTCCTAAACAAGAGAATATCTTGTGATAAGACATTAACTCTAATTAATAGAGGGCTGAAGGCTGGTTTTATAGATTTAGGTAAATTTACAAAAACAAAACTGGGTACTCCCCAAGGAAGTATTTTAAGTCCTATCCTATGTAACATCTATTTACACGAGCTTGATTTATTTCTGCTTCAGTCAAAAATTAAATTTGATAAAGGGGAGAGAAGAAAGAAAAACCCCGCGTTTAGAAAACTTCAGTATAAACTATCTACTCAACAATCGTCCCTCGAGAAAAAACTTGTCAGAAGAGACCTTTGGAAAGTGCATAGTTTGGATCCCCTAGATCCTAACTTTTGTAGATTACATTTTGTTCGATATGCGGATGATTTTATTGTAGGAGTCACTGGCTCTTATGAAGTTGCTCTCGAGTTTAAGAATATGATCAAAGATTTTCTTTGTAATCATTTGAAGTTAGATTTAAATGAAGCAAAGACAAAAATTACTCATATAAGAGATAAGGAAGTATTTTTCCTAGGTACCCTTATTAAAGGGAATTGGAAGAAAGAAAAACCTATCAGATTGGTCCACTTTTCCTCAACAGAAACGTCTATTAAGACAAAAATCACTCCGCGGTTAAGTTTTCATGCACCTATTAAAAAACTTTTTGATAAAGCTACTATTGAAGGATTTTTCCGAATGGACGGAACTAATTACAATCCCACTTTTTTGGGTAAATTAATTAATATGGATCATGCAGATATTTTAGATTTTTATAATTCTAAAGTGAGAGGAGTGCTGAATTACTATTCGTTTGTGGATAACCATAAGAGTTTAGGATCATGAGTCCACGGTATGAAACTCTCCTGTGCTCGAACTCTAGCGTTAAAGTACAAGCTACGTTTTGCATCGAAGGCCTTCAAGAAATTTGGTTCGCATTTGTCTTGCCCAAATACAAAAAAGAAGTTGTTCTTACCAATAACTTTTCAAAGGACTCAAGTATTTCAAATCAACAGCCCGATTCCGTTTGAGAAAAAAGCTACTTCTTGAGCTAGAAAAATCACAAAAACTAATCTAAACAAAATATGTCTTATTTGCGGTAGTTCGTTGTCTGTAGAGATGCATCATATACGTAAGGTAGCAGATATTAGAAAAAAGCTTCGTAGCAATAAAGCAGACTTTTTCTCTTTACAGATGGCGGGTATAAATAGGAAACAGGTTCCTTTATGTCGAGAACACCACATGAAATTACATAATAAAACTCTTTCACCAAAAGAAACTTTATTATTTCAAAATAATATTAAGGAAGTTTAAATGTACTTCTTTAATTTAGTCTTATTTTTAGTCTAAATCTGGCGAGCCGTATGATGGGAAACTATCACGTACGGTTCTGAGGGCAGTAAATATAGCTAAAATAACTTAGTTATCATGCTCTATTCTCTGACCCTACTAATATTACCTGGATTTGGTATTGTCAGTCATATTGTTTCTACTTTTTCTAGAAAACCTGTGTTTGGCTATATAGGTATGATTTATGCAATGCTTTCCATAGGTATTTTAGGCTTTATAGTTTGAGCACATCATATGTATACCGTAGGTCTAGATGTAGATACACGTGCTTACTTTACAGCAGCTACTATGATAATTGCAGTACCTACGGGAATAAAAATCTTTGTGCGCCGTTTCGTCGTTATTGGAAGTGATCACTCAGTGATTATAGACAGCTGGAACGTCTATTTGTCAACTTGCTTAGGTAACATCGAAAAGGTGTTGCTAAACTCAGCATGCAAGTAAAGCGAATTAAATTCTAAACATTTATGAATGAACTTCGCAAGACAATTTTCTCATGGTTAGGGTTAAGTGACCCAAAGTGATTCTACTATTGCCCTCGCTTTATGGGGAGTACCTTGAATGTTATGGGGTATTTAAATCTACTTCTGATTATCTGAAGATTGATAGGAAGACCAGTTAGATTTACAAAGGTTAAAATAATTAGTTCTAATGTAGACAATTCACAGCCTAAAAGAAATATTAATTTCAATTTCGGAAATACGGGATCGCCTAAGTGCTGACAGGCATATGGCGACAGAGTGGGCGTAGTACGAAGAGTCAAAAACTTCGAAAGGCCCACAGTTAAATCATTTTCTGACAAGAAACTTTACAGTACAGGATGTACAACAAATGTAGAGCGAAAGTTTGAAAGTTTTGTTAAACGAGCAATGGAATTTCCTGAAAGAACTATTGACAGGGATTTGTATCACCTATTATGTGATGTAAATTTTTTAAATATTGCTTACAACAATATTAGAAGTAAACCTGGCAACATGACTCCAGGAATTACTGCTGAAACGCTCGATGGTATATCTTATGATGTGTTGCAAGATATTTCAAACAGCTTACTGAAAGAAACTTTTCGCTTTAAACCGGGTAGAAGAATGCAAATTCCAAAACCTTCAGGAGGCGTGAGACCTTTAACAATAGCACCTCCTAGAGATAAAATTGTACAGGAAGCTATGCGAATTATCTTAAACGCGGTTTTTGAGCCAACTTTCTTGGAATCTTCCCATGGTTTTAGACCCCAGAAAAGTTGTCACTCCGCTTTGGAAAAGATTAAACATGAGTTTAAGCCAGTAGCTTGGGTTATAGAAGGAGATATTACTAAGTGTTTTGATTCGATAGATCATACTTTGTTGATGAAATTAATAGAAACTAAGATTTCTGATAGACAGTTTACCAAACTCATATCAAAGAGTCTAAATGCAGGGTATTTTGAGACCAAAGTTATTTCTCATAACATTGTCGGAACGCCTCAAGGTTCTATTATTAGTCCTATTTTATGCAATATCTTTATGCATCAATTAGATGTATTTGTAGAAAATTTTAAAAATGAATTTGATCAAGGGATTAGAGCAAAAAACCTTAGTACATATGAGAACTCAAGATATAAAATTAAGCGAGCTAAACGATCAGGAGACATGACAGAACTTAAGAAAATTTATAAGCTTTCTCAGAGAAGTTCAGTTATGGATTTTAATGATCCTTCTTATAAAAGACTAAAGTACGTTAGATACGCTGATGATTGAATAATCGGAATTAGAGGAAGTTTTGCTGACACAAAGCGAGTACTAGAAAAAGTTAAAATTTTTTTAAAAAATGTTATGTGTCTCGATATAAATGACTCTAAAACCAAGATCACTAATCTTAATAAAGATAAGGTGGTGTTTTTGGGGACCAATGTTTTCAGATCTAAACATGTAAAATATTCAGCGAAAAGTAGTTCGTCTAAACAAAGACTAAATTTGCAACTCCAACTTCATGTCAGTACTGATAAGATTCGGAGTAAACTTGCTGATATTAGCATGTTATCGGGCAATACTCCCATGCCTAAATTTCTATGATTGTCTTTGAATCACGACCAAATTATATATCTTTACAACTCGGTGATGAGAGGATTTTTTAATTACTATTCGTTTGTGGATAATTACAGCCAATTTGTCTCTTGATTCAAGTGGGTTATATATACATCTGCAGCTAAACTTTTAGCGAGGAAATTTGATCTTTCTGTAACAAAGGCTTTTAGAAAGTTTGGTCCAAATCTAAGTTCAGGCAAATTTGCTTTATACGATCCTAAACAAATAGCTCAAGAACCTAAGTTTAAAATTGATATAACGCCAGTAATCCCAAATTTATATTCGAAATTTAAATCCACGGCGTCGTTATATAAACTTATGTGTGCTAAATGTGGATCGGACTATAGAGTGGAAATGCACCATGTTAGAGCAATGAAGAATCTTAATCCTAAAATCTCAGAAGTGGATCGCTTAATGGTTCAAGCCAATAGAAAACAAATTCCACTTTGTAGAGAATGTCATATGAAATACCACCACAACAAAATATAAATTTAATGGAGAGCCGTATGATGGGAAACTATCACGTACGGTTCGGGAAAGGGGCCTACATTGCCTTATGGGGTGTAGGTTCTAGTTCATAGTTGGGTAGCAACTATGTGAGAAGGCTCTATTTTTTTAAAAACCCCGATGTTATTTGCTATAGGGTTTATCTTCTTGTTTACAATTGGAGGACTTACAGGAATTATCTTAGCAAACTCTGGGTTGGATATTTCACTTCATGATACTTATTATGTTGTAGCACACTTTCACTACGGTGCGCCGTCTAATTGCGTTTATCGCTGCTTACTCCAGTGAGCATGTATTACCGTTCTTTAATTATATAATAATATGTTATATAATTTATACATTAAAACAATCAACTCACTTACTTCTGGCCAACAGAGGAAGGACAATAGCATGTTGATAAAGGGGTTTTGAAATAGCAAACTCCGAGTTATATTACCCATGATTAGGATAACGAACTCCTTTTACAATCAGCTAGGCGGATTCGAAGTTCCGGTCGTTAGCAATAACGATGTACCCTACGGTGAAAGTCTTTACGTAGTTGGACTCTCACAGGAATGGTCTGGTACCCAAAATTTAAGTAAAATTTTCAAGACTGAGGAGAATCTAAAGGTAGTTGTTAACGGTAAACGTAAGAATTCGGGAAATCCTGAAAGTTGAAAGACTGGAGGATTCGGAGGGATCATAGTACGACATATGAGCAGTTCTGCTTATATCAGGAAGGGTCCTAGTTCAAAAGCTATTCCAGATTTTAAGCTTTCGGGTCATGAATCTGTTGAAGTAGACTTAAATAAATTTGACAAACAAATCTTAGAATATATTAAAACAGGCAAAAGAATTGAAGGCTTAAGTAATTTATTACGAAACCCTAATTTTCTTATCTCAAGCTATTCCAAAATCAAGTCCAATACAGGTGCCATCACCCCGGGGCTGAATAGTGAAACTTTAGATGGTATAAAATTGGAATGATTCGAAAAGACTGTTGACAGTATAGTCAATGGGTCTTATAACTTTGAACCCGTTAGGCGAAAGTTTATACCTAAACCTAAAGGTGGTGAAAGACCTCTTGGTATACCCAATCCCGGAGATAAAATCGTCCAAGAAGCTATGAGGCAACTTTTAGAGCTAATATATGAAAGAATCTTTTCTGAATCTTCTCATGGATTTAGGCCCAATAAAGGATGCCATACTGCACTCAATCAGGTGAAAATGACAATGGGATATTCCTCGTGATTCATTGAAGGAGACATATCAAAGTACTTCGATACTATAAACCATAATCATTTAGTTTCTAAATTAACGTCAGTTATTAAAGATCAAGCATTTATTGATTTAATATATAAAGTTCTAAAAGCAGGGTATGGTTTTCCAAATAAGAAAATCACAAGCACTAATATAGGCTTCCCGCAAGGCGGAGTTATCAGCCCTATATTGGCCAATATTTACTTGCATGATTTTGACTTAAAAATATTGGAAATAACGGAAAGTTTTAATAAAGGCTTACGTAGAAAAGCAAATCCTGAGTATACTAAGATGGTTAGAGATGGAAAAGTAGATAGAAAACATTTCATTTATCCTGCTATGAGTGTTGATACTCATTTTAAGCGAATGAAATATGTAAGGTATGCTGATGACTTCCTCATAGGAGTCATCGGATCTAAAGCAGACTGCGAGGGTATTAAATCCAATATTGCTGGTATTCTTAAGAAAGAATTCTTTCTTGAACTAAATCTTGAGAAAACCAAAATTACGAATGCCAAACAAAATTTTGCCTTTTTCTTAGGGCATCATGTTCATATATCAGTACCTGCCAAAGACAAAATACAATATCTCCCGAAGAGAGGAAATAAGCTTGTTAGAATAACGAGTCGACCTTTATTGGATGCTCCCATTAAGAAGATAGTGTTGAAATTAAATTCTGTAGGCTATTGCAAAACTAACGGAACTCCCATCAGATTCATAAAGTTTCTAGATGAACCACTGACGGAAATAATTTACAAGTACAAATCATTGCAAAATGGATTGTTAAACTACTATTCCATGGTTAATAACTATGGACGTCTGTCTGCAAGAATACATTATATCTTGAAATATTCCTGCGCTCTAACTATTGCTTCAAAAATGAAATTAGGTACCCTTAAACAAGTATTTAGTCATTATGGAGCTAATCTTGAAATCAAAAATGAGAAAGGAGAGATCATTCAGAACTATCCAAAGATTTCTTATTCTAGACCTAAAGAGCCTATTAAAACAAAAATATTTGATCCTATTGGTTATATTGAGAAGACGTCAACTTATTTCAAAAGAAGTTTAGCAACTTTTGATCAAGTTTGTATGATATGTGGGAAATTAGATACAATCGAAATGCACCATGTTAATAAGTTGAAAAACAATCCCTCAAAAGATTGATTGACTTCACGCATGATCAAAATGAATAGGAAACAAATACCTGTTTGTCAAAATTGCCACCAACTTATTCACAAGGGTAAGTATGATGGCCCTAAAATTATTTAAGTGACTCTTTTGAAGTGAAAGCCGTATGCGTTGAAAAACGCACGTACGGTTTGGAGAGGGGTCTCTGATATTTTAAAAGATTGGTTGCCTACTCTACTACTTTCTATGGGCGCAGTTTTTGCTATTTTTGCTGGATTTTATTATTGATTTGAAAAAATATCTGGATTTCAATACTCTGAAATATTGGGCCAAATTCATTTTTGAGGTACATTTATAGGTGTAAACTTAACTTTTTTTCCTATGCATTTTTTAGGCTTAGCCGGGATGCCTAGACGTATTCCAGACTATCCTGATTCGTACGCTGGATGGAATGCTATAGCCTCTTATGGTTCTTATGTGGCGTTATTTAGTACTTTATTCTTCTTTTATTTGGTGTTCAACACATTAGTGACTTCAAGAAAAGCTCCTGCTAGGAATAATCCCTGGGATTTTGAAGATTCTAAAACAGGATCTACTACTTTAGAATGAGAAATCTCGTCACCACCAGCGTATCACACATTTAATGAAATTCCTCTAGTAAGAGAAACAGAAACTTCTTTAAAAATAAATTAATTTAACATGAAGAGACTTAACATACTATTATTCTTAGGGTTAGCAATGCTAACCCAATTATTTTTCATAAAGATATCTTTTGGAGATTCTGCGGAAGACTGGCAGTTGGGATTTCAAGACCCTGCAACTCCTATAATGGAAGGAATTATAAATTTGCATCACGATTTTATGTTTTTTATTTGTGCAATATCCGTTTTTGTGTCTTGGATTTTAGGTAGAACTCTATGACATTATCATTGAAGTAAAAATAAGTATCCTTCTTCTATGGTGCACGGTACTACTATCGAAATGATATGGACAATAACACCTAGTATTACTTTACTAGCTATTGCAGTACCTTCTTTTGCTTTACTTTATTCTATGGATGAAATTATTGCCCCCGCAATAACTATTAAAACAGTGGGTCATCAATGATATTGAAGTTATGAATACTCAGATTACACAAATGATGAAGATAGTACAATAATGTTCGAAAGTTATATGATACCAGAAGAAGATTTAACTTTAGGTCAACTGCGACTATTGGAGGTAGATAATCCAATGGTAATTCCTGTGAACACACATGTCCGTTTAATTATAACAGCGGCAGATGTCTTGCACAGTTGAGCAGTACCTTCTCTAGGTATAAAGTGTGATGCCGTTCCTGGAAGACTAAACCAAAGTTCTATCTTTGTCAAAAGGGAAGGTATTTTTTATGGTCAATGCAGTGAAATCTGTGGGGTAAATCATGGATTTATGCCCATTGTAGTAGAAGCGGTATCTTTGCCAAATTACATCTCTTGAGTAGCTAACAAACTTAGTGAATAAAAATTAATATTTTTAGCTAACGGTTATGCGTATATCTTTAACACAAATATTTCTTGTAAGTCTATTAATTTTTTTTCTATTTTGAACAAATCCAAAATATTTAACACAGCTAGTAAAATTACTAAAAAAAATAAAAAAGCGCTCTTAATAAATGAGCGCTTTTTAAACATAAATTCATTATGACCAATACTACAAATTTAAGTTTTGCGCAAACAGCTAGACAGCTACAACGACACCCTTTTCATTTAGTGGACCCGAGTCCTTGGCCAATAACAGCCGCTATTGCTGCGTTTTCATGTGCTTTAGGCGGTGTTATGTATATGCATGCTTACAACAATGGAGGCTATCTTTTATTAAGTGGTTTTAGCCTTTTATTATTTACGATGTTTTCTTGATGACGTGATGTTACAAGAGAAGCTACTTTTTCAGGGCATCATACAGGAGCGGTACAAAAAGGATTACGCTATGGTGTAATTCTTTTTATTGTATCCGAAGTACTCTTCTTTTTTGCTTTCTTTTGAGCTTTTTTCCACAGTAGTTTAGCTCCTTCTATTGATATAGGCTCTATGTGGCCTCCAAAAGGAATAGTTGTGTTTAGCCCTTGGGAAATCCCTTTTTTGAACACCATTATATTATTATTATCTGGTTGCTCAGTAACTTGAGCGCATCATAGCATTGTAGCGGGTTATAAAAAGCAAGCGACGCTGTCGTTGGTTATTACAATAGCATTAGCCACAATTTTTACAGGTTTCCAAGGATTTGAGTATAGTGTGGCTAATTTTAAATTATCTGACGGAGTTTATGGTTCTACTTTCTATATGGCAACAGGATTCCATGGATTCCACGTTTTTATAGGCACTATTTTTCTTGCAATCTGTTTAATTAGATTACTAAAATCTCATTTGACCCAACAGCACCATTTTGGCTTTGAAGCGGCCGCTTGATATTGGCACTTCGTAGATGTCGTATGACTTTTTTTATTCATTTCTATCTATTGATGAGGCGGTATATAACAAAAAAACAATTTTAAAAATAAAAAATTTATAATGAAAACACTAAATTTACCCACTACAAGTTTAACTTTTTTCCATTTTTTAGCCTTCTTTATTGTAATTTGTTATCATAATATATATATATTTACAGAAGAAAGTATACTCCTTTTCTGTTTTATAGCTTGGGTTAATATTACTTGATCTTATCTAGCGCCTCAAATAAATAATTCATTAAAAGATAGAACACAAAAAATCTATTCAAATTTTCAACAAGTATCTATTAATAACATAGAAAGTTGGAAAAACTACCGCCAAGGATATTCTTTTAAAACTTTGCACACAGAAATTTTAAATAATTTAGTTTCCTATTTGGCACACTCTATTAAAACTATATTATTCTTGGAGTCAAAAAGCAAAACTCTCCAGGTGATAACACCTTATTTAAAAAGATTAAATATAGTTAAAGATTTAGAAAATAAGTTAACTAAAATTTCTTATACTACTATTTGTCAACGTATTCAAGACACTGCAGTAATCGGTGAATTTTATGGAAATCAACTAAAGATAAAATCTTTCTATTCGGAGTCAAGATTAGATATTCTCGAGCGCATAAGAAAATTAGACGAATGTGTTTAAATGTTTTAAGTCTATAGCTCAATGGTTAGAGCATACGCTTGATAAGCGTAAGGTTAATTGTTCAAATCAATTTAGACTTATTTAAAAAACTACAAAAAATATGTATAATATAAATAAAATACTTTTTCTAGCTAGTCCTTTAGAACAATTTGAAATTATACCATTACTTCCGGTTGAATTATTTGGGCTAAACATTTCTTTGACAAATGCATCTATTTTTTTAATATTTTCGATACTTTTATCCCTTTTTTGGTCTAGCTTAGTGCTATACAAAAATAAATTGATTCCAGGAAATTGGCAGTCTTTGAAAGAAATGTTTTATGACACTACGTTAATTCTTGTGAAAGATAATTTGGGTGTGAAAGGTTACCCTTATTTTCCTTTTATATATACTATTTTCTCTATCATTCTTTACTGTAATCTTATAGGCATGGTTCCTTATAGTTTTACAGTAACAAGTCATATAGCTTTTACTTTTGGTTTAGCTTTATCTGTTTATATAGGTATTAATATTATCGGTTTTCGAACTCATGGCATTAAATTTTTCACTATATTTTTACCCAAAGGGGTTCCTTTATTTATTGTGCCTTTGGTAGTAGCTATAGAATTCGTATCATATATTGTTAAAGTTTTTACAATTTCAATAAGACTGTTTGCAAATATGACATCTGGTCATACATTACTAAAAATCATTGCGGGTTTTGTATGAACCATGATATCAATAGGAGGTATCTTTGTATATCTGCAGATAATTCCACTAGTTTTGTTACTTGCCCTGGTCGGTCTAGAAATAGGTATTGCTTTGTTACAAGCGTACGTTTTCACATTACTTACTTGCATCTATTTAAATGATGTTCTAGAAATGCACTAAAAAATTATGCCTCAATTAGATCGCGTTGTTATTTTTCCACAAATTTTTTGATTATTTCTAATGTTTTTAGTAGCCTATCTAAGCTATTCGCATTTTGTTTTAAGTAACTTGTTAAAAACTTTTTTCGTGCGTTGATGAAAATTAAGGCAAGATATTACTCAAATTGCGCTTAAATCGCGTTTAACTAAATTTTTAATAAATTCAAACACTCAATTTTTACGCAAAATCTATTCTACAGTTCGAACTATTTTGTTATCTATAATAAACAAGTTATCGGATACTAACCTAAAAAAATCTAAAGCACCTTTCCAGGATTTAAATTCTTTAGTTTTAAAAGTCAGTCTAGAAACTTCTTTATATAGTAGTAAAAGTATTACCAAATCTGGAATATATTCTTATTGAACTTAATAAAAATATATAATGTATTTATTAATAATAGCGCTTCCTCTAATAGGAACCTTGATGACAGGATTAGGCGGTAGATGATTAGGGCGTAAGGGTTCAAGTATTTTTTCTACTACTTGTGTAATTTTATGCTTCTTTCTTTCATTAGCAGCATTTTTTGAAGTAGGGTTATGTGGAGTTCCCTGTTATATTTCTATTAGCCCTTGGATTAGTTCAGGGGTTTTAAATGTTTCATGGGGTTTTTTATTTGATAGCTTAACAACAACAATGCTTGTAGTTATTACGTCAATCTCCAGTTTGGTCCATTTATATTCCATACAATATATGGAGCATGATCCTCACTGCCCTCGCTTTATGTCTTTTCTAGAGATTTTCACTTTTTTCATGTTGTTATTAGTAACAGCAGATAACTTTGTTCAAATGTTTTTAGGTTGAGAAGGTGTAGGTTTAGCTTCATATCTACTAATTAATTTCTGATATACTAGATTATGTGCAAACCAAGCGGCTGTAAAAGCACTTATAGTAAACAGAGTAGGTGATTTTGGTCTGAGTTTAGGTATTTTTACTATTTTTTATCTTTTTGGGTCTGTCGATTATGAAGTAGTATTTTCTATGGCGCATATTTATTCAAAGCATAATATTTATCTTTTTGGTGCTTATTTAAATAGCTTAACTTTAATCGGGGGGTTTTTATTGATAGGCGCTGTAGGAAAATCAGCGCAGCTTGGTTTGCATACTTGATTGCCGGATGCAATGGAGGGCCCAACGCCTGTTTCAGCACTTATTCATGCTGCAACAATGGTAACAGCCGGAGTATTCCTAATTGTTAGATGTTCACCCCTTATTGATTTGGCGCCGAACATTCTATTTTTAATTACTATTTTAGGATCAACCACAGCTTTTTTTGCTTCTATTGTTGGTGTCTTTCAGAATGACATAAAACGTGTAATAGCTTATTCTACATGTAGCCAACTAGGCTATATGGTATTCGTATGTGGTTTATCTTATTATAATGTAGGTATGTTTCATCTAGTAAATCATGCATTTTTTAAAGCGTTACTTTTCTTAAGCGCAGGCTCTGTAATACACGCACTATCGAATGAACAAGACATGCGCCGCATGGGTTCATTAGTACATAACCTACCTGTAACTTATGCTGCTATGTTAATTGGTTCTTTATCTTTAGCCGGATTTCCTTTCTTAACAGGGTTTTACTCCAAAGATCTAATAATTGAAATAACGCAAATTAGTTACTATAGTAATTTATATACTACATACGGAATATTTGCTTGCTGGTTAGCCAATATATCTGTGTTTTTTACTTCTTTTTATACTTTTAGACTTATCTTTTTAACCTTTATTAAAAATAATAACAGTTATAGAGTTTATATGGATAACATACATGAGTCTCCTACATTGATTTTAATTCCTTTAATACTATTATCAATAGCAAGTATATTTGTAGGCTTTATATCAAAAGATCTCTTTGTTGGTGTTGGAAACTCTTTTTGAGGTAACTCAATAAGTATCGCGCCTAGAGCTTGTAATTTGCTAGAGGTAGAATTTATGACTACATCTATAAAATGGCTCCCTTTTTTACTAAGCACTTTGGGAGCAGTTTTTGCTTATTCTGTAAATGCAGGCATTTTTAAAAATAACATATCTTTCGTTCATAGCAACAGATTCAGAAAACTTGCGTTTTCTTTGAATAAAAAATTGTATTGAGATAAATTGTACAATGGGTTAATTGTGTCTTTTTTATTAAATTTTGGGCACAATATTTCATTCAAAAACATTGACCGAGGTTTTATTGAATTACTTGGGCCTTATGGGATTTCAAAAATAATTAACAATTTATCATTTAAAAGTACAAGAATTCAAACGGGCCAAATTACCCATTATACTTTTTTTGTGGTAGCCGGGTTGTGTTTACTTTTACTACTTGTCCCTTTCTATACTTTTTTAGACAATTTAATAGACATCAGATTAATAGCTTTCTGCTTTTGTGCTTTAATTACAACTTGGTCAAGTAAAGATACTTTAATATAACTGATAACAACTTAAATATATGCAACTAAATAATTTACTAATAGGGACTTCACTTATTCCTTTAAGTGGAGTCATACTACTGCTACTTATTCCAGGTTCTTATTTCAACCTGATCAGGAATATAGCTTTTGGCACAACTCAATTAACTTTTATTTTATCAATTTTACTGTGGGTTTGTTTTGATCCTACGACTTCTTTATTTCAATTTGTATGTACAATAAATTGGTTTCCTTCTTATAATATTTATTACACAATAGGTATAGATGGAATATCCTTATTTTTTATAATTCTGACTACTTGATTAGTTGCGTCGTGTGTCTTGATAAGTTGGAATATGGCTAATATCCAAATAAAAGAATACCTTGTTTGTTTTTTGACTTTAGAATTTATTTTAATACAAGTTTTTTGTACTTTAGATGTTTTATTTTTTTATATATTTTTTGAAAGTGTGCTAATACCAATGTTTTTAATCATTGGCATATGAGGTTCTCGTCAAAGAAAAATTAGAGCTGCTTACCAATTTTTTATATATACTTTAGCCGGCTCTTTGTTAATGTTATTGGCTATTTTAATAATCTACTTTCAACAAGGCACTACTGATATACAAATTTTATGAAATGCTAATTTCGATACCAGGACACAAATCTTGCTTTGATTAGCTTTTTTCGCCAGCTTGGCTGTCAAGATACCTATGGTTCCCTTTCATATATGACTCCCTGAGGCACATGCCGAAGCACCTACAGCAGGGTCTGTTATTTTAGCGGGGGTTCTATTGAAAATGGGTGGATATGGTTTTCTAAGATTTTCTTTACCCATGTTTTCAGAAGCTTCTCTTTATTTTGCCCCTCTAATATACTTACTCAGTATTATAGCAGCAATATATGCTTCATTAACTACCATTAGACAAGTAGATCTAAAAAAAATCATTGCTTACTCATCCGTGTCCCATATGGGGTTTGTTACACTAGGTCTTTTTTCTTTTAACTTACAAGGTTTAGAAGGAAGTATAATTTTAATGCTAAGCCACGGTTTAGTATCGAGCGCCCTTTTTTTATGCGTAGGCATTTTGTATGATAGGCATAAAACTCGTATATTAAAGTATTATGGTGGTTTGGTTCAAGTCATGCCTGTATTTAGCATATTTCTTTTATTTTTCACCTTCTCAAACATAGGATTTCCTGGTACAAGTAGTTTTGTTGGGGAACTTCTGGTTCTTCTGGGTCTTTTCCAGCTTAGTTCTATATCGACATTTTTAAGTGCTTTTAGTATGGTTTTAGGTGCAGGTTATTCTATATGGTTATTTAATAGAGTTTGTTTTGGTTCTCTAAAATTACAGTATATCACAAGTTTTCAAGATATATCTAGAAGAGAATTTTATATTCTCTTACCTTTAGGTATTTCTGTTTTATGGATGGGTATATATCCAAGTGTATTTTTAAATGAAATCCACTGCTCTAGTTACAACTTAATTTCTTACTTTAATTAACCATTAAAAAATGCAATTTGTACAAGTCTTTTTATACGCCATAGCAAAAAAAAAATTATACTTTTTTTGGCTTCCTCGTTTTTTTAGTCTACTTCTAGTTCCCGGATTTCTTTTTGATATGGAAATCTTAGTCTTATTTCAGCCCGTTATTTTATTACATGCTGGTTTAGGATTAAGTGCAATTATAGAAGATTATATTCATATTGAAGTGATAAAATTTCAATATTTATCTTTGACTAAAATATTTTCTGTTTTATTAATAAATCTTAATATACTATACTTATTGTAAAAATAACTTCTATGCTATTTATATCTTCTTATGATTTTTATGCTTTACTAACCGAAATTTATATCCTAAATTCTGTTTGTGTTTTATTGATTTATGGTGTAATTCTCAACACTTCTTTAAAAAGAGGAACCCCCGTGCTAGATTACAATATTGGAGGATTTGCAATACAAACTGTAATTATTAGCCTATGACTGACTTTTTCATCTAAAACGCCCCATATGATCAGCTGAAATGCTCTTTTATGCCATGATTTTATGTCCTATGGTTTAAAAAATATTATACTAGTTACAGCTTTATTTTGAATATGCATGGTTTTTTCTTATAATAAAGCAGAAAAAATAAATTTTTATGAATATTGAATAATATCCATTTTATCAATAGTTGCTATGCTACTTATAAGTAGTTCTTTTGATTTTTTAGTGCTGTATCTTTCAATTGAGTTTCAAAGTATAGCTTTTTATATACTAGCTAGTTTTAAACGGACTTCCGAATTCTCTACAGAAGCAGGTTTAAAATATTTCGTGTTAGGTGCGTTTTCATCAGCATTGCTTCTTTTAGGGATATCTTTATTATACGGAACTACCGGATTAACTAATTTTGGAGATCTATCAAAGTTTTTTTTAGGTATTACTTCCATAGAACCTTGTGTTGTTAACGCAACAGTATTAGGCATTGTTTTAATAGAAGTAGCTTTGTTTTTTAAAATCAGCGCAGCACCCTTTCATATGTGGTCTCCTGACGTGTATGAAGGTGCTCCTACAAATGTCACATCTTTTTTTGGAATTCTTCCTAAACTAGCTCTTGTAGGTTTAATGTATAGGATCTTCTACTTATGTTGTGCAGAGATTATATACGTGCTAAACTTTACCCTAATAATTTGTGCTTTTTTGTCTATGCTAATTGGTACTTTTGGCGCACTAGCTCAGGCAAAATGAAAGCGATTTATAGCATATAGTACGATAAGTCACGTAGGGTTTATTTTAGCCGGATTCTCAACTTCAGAATTTACGGGGGCATTTGGTTCTATGTTTTATATTTTAATTTATACTTTAACTTCTTTAGCTATTTTCTCTATTGTACTTTCGTTCAGGAATATGTCTTATCCTACAACGTATCAATCACGATATCTAAATGATGTTACTGGTCTTGTCAAAGTAAATCCTGTGCTATCTATTAGTTTAGTAGGTATTTTATTTTCTATGGCTGGAATACCTCCATTTCCGGGGTTTTTTGCTAAAGCTTTTGTTCTTTTAGCTCTTTTACAAGAAAACTTGCGCGGTTTAGCCCTACTTGCTATTCTCCTAAGTTGTATTTCATGTTTTTATTATATCCGTTTAATACAGACAATGTATTTTACTAACGCAAAAGTAATTGCTATATTTTGACCAATAGAAAAAGAAAAATCGATTGTAATTAGCTTAACTATGCTATTACTTGCTATTACTTTTTTTAAAATAGATTTGATTTCCAACTTCGTACAATCTATGTTATTTCTATAAAAAACTTATTTAAATGTTTTACAATATTTTAATTAACATTATCAAAATTATTACTATTATAATTCCACTTTTAATTGCAGTAGCTTATATGACGTTAGCAGAGCGTAAAGTAATGGCTGCTATGCAAAGAAGAAAAGGTCCGAATGTAGTAGGCATTTTTGGTCTTTTGCAACCATTAGCAGATGGCTTAAAATTATTTTCAAAAGAAACAGTATTACCATCTAGTGCTAATCTTTTCATATTTTTGGCAGCTCCAGTATTAACATTTTTGTTGGCTTTATTAGCTTGATGTGTGTTACCTCTAGATGAAGGGAAAGTGTTTTCTGACTTAAATGTAGGGGTTCTTTATATACTAGCTATTTCTTCTCTGGGTGTTTATGGTATTATAACTGCTGGGTGATCAAGTAATTCAAAATATGCTTTTTTAGGTGCTTTAAGATCTGCTGCTCAGATGGTTTCTTATGAGGTATCTATAGGATTGATACTTATAAACATACTATTATGTGCAGGAACTTTAAATTTAACCCAAATTGTGTTAGCTCAACAAAATATATGGTATATAATTCCTTTATTTCCTGTATTTATTATGTTTTATATTTCTATATTAGCGGAAACAAACCGGGCTCCTTTTGATTTGCCTGAAGCAGAAGCAGAATTAGTAGCTGGATATAATGTAGAATATTCCGCAATGGGCTTTGCTTTATTTTTTTTAGGCGAATATGCCAATATGATTTTAATGTGTAGTTTAACCACTATTTTCTTTTTTGGTGGTTGATTGCCTTTACTTAATATTTTCCCTTTTTATTGAATACCTCCAGTAATTTGATTTGGTTTTAAAACTACTTTGTTATTATTTGGCTTTATTTGAGTTCGTGCAGCATTTCCTAGATATAGATATGACCAGCTAATGCGATTAGGTTGAAAGATTTTTCTGCCCTTATCCTTAGGTTGAGTTCTTTTTGTTTCTGGCGTGCTTTTTTCTTTCGATTGATTACCTTAAAAATGAACGTACTTTACAATGAATATTTAGCTATCCTGACTTTTTTTGCTATAGCTTTTTTGATTTCTATTCTTATATTAGTCCTCTCTTATATTCTAAATCCTCAACAAGGTGATCAAGAAAAAGTTAGTGCTTATGAATGTGGATTTAATCCTTTTGATGATGCTAGAGCAACCTTTGATGTAAGATTTTATTTAGTCGCAATCTTATTCTTAATATTCGATTTAGAAATAAGTTTTCTATTTCCTTGATCTTTAGTATTAGGGAAATTATCCACTTTTGGATTTTGATCTATGATAATTTTTCTAATTATTTTGACCCTTGGCTTTGTTTATGAATGAAAAAAAGGCGCTTTAGAATGAGAATAAAATCCAGAAATTTACTAGAGATTTATAATTCTAACAAAAAATATTTAATATGAACGTAACTTTACAAAGTGCAAAAATGATAGGCGCTGGATTAGCTACTATTGGATTAACTGGAGTAGGTGCTGGAGTAGGAATTGTTTTCGGGTCTTTAGTAATAGCTTATTCACGCAACCCATCATTAAAAAACGAGTTATTCGGTTATACCATTTTAGGATTTGCCTTAACTGAAGCAATTGCTCTATTTGCTTTAATGATGGCTTTTTTAATTTTATTTACTTAGTTTACTTAAACAAAGGGTACAATTAGTACCCTTTTAAAAATAATATTATGACAAGTACTACTCTTTTTTGAATTTTTTCTATTATTTCCCTCTTATCTGCCTGTATGGTAGTGAGTTTATCAAATGCCGTTTATTCTGTATTATTTTTAATAATAGTATTTTGTAACACTGCGAGTATTCTATTATTATTAGGAGCAGAATTTCTATCTTTTTTATTCTTGATTGTCTATGTAGGTGCTATTGCTGTATTATTTTTATTTGTGGTTATGATGCTTAACGTAAAAACAGATGGTGTTAGAATTAACTATACAACTATTTTTTTAATTGGATTTTTAATTAGTTCTATTTTACTGCTCCAATTTTCATCGGCTATGCAAATAGATTTTGATGTTTATTCAAATATAGGACTAGATCTAACTAAAGTAAACTTTCCTGCAATAATTTCATGAGTTCAGGAAAATAGCCTTCCTTCAAATGTAGAAAGTATTGGCTTAATTTTATACACATCTTATAGTTTAATATTTATTTTATGCGCTTTTATACTACTTTTGGCTATGATTGGATCTATTGTTCTCACAATGACGCAGCGAAGTGAAGTCAAAAAGCAGCAAATTACTTTACAACTTTATAGAAACCAGAGAAAAGTTGTGCGTTTTTTAGACTTAAGAAAAATCTAACTTATTTGCGGATATAGATGAATTGGTACATCAGTGATTTTCCACGTCAAAGGTTATGGGTTCAAGTCCCATTATCCGCTAAGTTAAAGAGAGAATAGCTCAATAGGTAGAGCAATAGTTTTCAAAACTAAAGGTTAAAAGTTCAAGTCTTTTTTCTCTTGTTGTTGTAAGTCCACCTACTAAGGTCTGAAAGTGGCACAGCAGCATTTCAAGGTAGCTATTTGAAAAATTAAAACCTTTTATATACGGCAAACCCAATATTGCTAAGAAGGTATCAAAAAATCTTAATCAATATGAAGTGTATTCACTAGATGATGTTATGGAATGTATATCTAGTATAGAACCAGGTAAAGTGAAAATAACTGTACTATGTAGACTATATAATAAAGAGACATATGATACTATGATTCTTCCTATAACAAAAAAAGCCGAGTGGATATCTAACATTAAAGGTATATACACATTGTTAAAAGAGTGAATTGATGAATACTCTGCAATACTTAATGAAGAAGGTTGAGAAATGAAGGCCTTTATAATCAATAAATACATAATAGCTAATAAACATGAACGAAATAATACAAAACCTGGCATTTAATGATATATCAGCAGGGACTATTATGGCATCGGCCCTTATAGTGTGTGCATATAAAATATACCATTTAAAGCCCTTATCCAATGAAATACCACTATCAGATTTTGTTAGTGATATTTATAGTAAAGAGTTAGAATTTTTTAAAGGTCTATCAGACCAAGATATTGATAGCTTAACAGAGTTCTATGAATACAACTATGAAAGCAGGATGGACTTTGTTAAAATTAATCTTTGTAAGAAATATATAAAGTCCCAAAGAGATACTTTTGTTAATGACGTTACTGAAGAAGTTTTAAGTCAGGAAGCTATAGACAGCAAAAATTCTATTGTGGAACCCAATAGAGATAATGTAGAGTCTCCATCTGACAACGATGAGTCTGTTGTTAATGACGT
>Ga0209186_1000197_pt1 | contig 48766 bp, 52 predicted proteins | sample SidtaG_FD_187426 | JGI IMG/M metagenome (GOLD analysis project Ga0209186, IMG submission 187426) | Marine algal microbial communities from Sidmouth, United Kingdom - Sidmouth_Male2 metaG (SPAdes) (version 2) | ecosystem: Host-associated > Algae > Red algae > Unclassified | place: Sidmouth... | reverse complement strand
ATAAGAATCTTAACCGGCATTTATCTATTTCTTATTTTCAAGACGCATACAGTCGTAAAATCCACCAAACCCCTTAAAATAAAAGGCTTCCTAAAAATCAATGCCTAATTGTTGGGACAGTAGTGAACCGAAATAAAAACGTTGGGTAACACCGTGTATAATTCACTGCTAAGGCACTGTAGCGAGAAGTATGTAAGGGAAATAATCAGTTAAGAGGACCGATGGTGAGCCGGTCTTCGAACATGACACTCCCCTGATTGACAGCGATATCCCAATTATATTTTGCTAATTTTGCCATTATCCCAGGCACTAAAAATAATGCCCTCCATGTAGAGGATTAGATCCGCTTTTTTTAAGGATCGGCCTTGATGGGTCACAAGACCTTACAGTGCCTTTTTTCATAATCCCCCTTCATACTTAAAACACGATAAAACCTTGCACTTTAGGCAAAACTTTGAAATTTTTCACGTATGAATCCTATTCAAGAAACCACATCCTACCTCTCCAATTGGATATTTACTGTTGTACTGATTGTTATCTGTTTTTTTGTGTTGTTGGTTATGAAGAGGTTTTTGCTCACCGCCAAGCTTCAAAAAGAGAGTAAAAACACCCTACTCAAACAGCTTTTGTTCTTGGGGATTCTAGGTGTTTGCATTGTGATGATTGTTGTCTCCCTACCCATCGGCGAAAAAATGCGCACACAACTTTTGAGCCTCATTGGTATTTTTGTTACGGCAGCTGTAGCGCTTTCGTCCACTACATTTTTGGGTAACCTGATGGCGGGCTTTATGTTGCGCTCCATTCGAAGTTTTAGCCCGGGAGATTTCATCGAGGTAGACGACATTTTTGGTCGTGTGTCAGAGTATGGCTTTTTGCATACCGAAGTCCAAACAGAAGACCGAAACTTAACAACCCTTCCAAACTTGCTTTTGGTTACCCAAGCCGTCAAAGTCTATCGATCTTCAGGAACAGTCATTTGGGCTGAAATTTCTTTAGGCTACGACACCCGCAAGGAACAGATCATCGACAAGCTTGCTGAAGCTGCCACCTCTGTTGGTCTTGAATCTGTTTTTGTACATATCAAAGAACTAGGTGATTTTTCTGTGACTTATCGGGTTTCAGGTTTTTTAAAAGAAATCAAATCCATTGTATCCTCACGCTCCAACCTAAGGTCAGCTATGATTACACACCTCCATGGGGCCAATATTGAAATTGTATCGCCTACCTTTATGAACCAAAGGGTTTATGATCCCAGCGCCACTTTCATGGCAAAATCTTTGTTGAAGAAAGCGGAAGAATATACAGTAAAGCGTGCTGAGGATCTTATCTTTGACAAGGCTGACCAGGTTGAAAATTTAGAAGAAATTAAAGATCGCAAAGACAAACTCTTAACAGATGTCAAAGATATGAAATCAGAACTGTCTAAAACTAAAGACGATCAGGAAAAACAAAAAGTAGAGAAAGCCTTAAACAAAAAACAGCGCGCCATCGAACACCTCACCACAGCTATTGAGAAAAAATCTGACGAACTCAGGGATGAATAGTTGATAATGATTATACGCTTATAATTATATCTAATAAACATTTATTGCAGATGTTATATAATCATGACGCATGAAAAATATATGTTTTACAATGTTGCTTTTGGCTTTACCGAAACTATCTTTTGCTCAGGATCCCCCGGCCTGGGGCAACTGTTTGGTTAGTGATTTTTGGGTTGCTGCAGATTATTCAGGGAGTATTAAAGGTTTTGAATCTTATATTCACGATTCAGTTAAAGTTATAGCCGATGGAGTTTTAAAAGAAAACCAGTCTTTAAGGCTTGGTTACGTGACTTTTAATCTTACACAAAAGCTTGTTCAAAGGCCTACTTCAGATTCTCAAAAAATTCTCAGTGCCATTGAAGATCACAGAGGTAGTCAAGCAACAGGCGGAACAAACATTGAACGTGCGCTGAGCTATATTTCAGAAGAGCAGCATAAAATTCCAAAGATTCAAGATACTGAAGATCTGGAATTTAAGAAAATTTTAGTTTTAATCTCTGATGGCCAGGATTCTAAAGGCTCTAAAGCTATTAACAAGGCAAAAGAAATGAAGGATGATGGGTGGTGGATTATTCCTATTTTTTTAGATAGCTATAAAAACAGTCAAGCCCGCCAGGAGTCGTTTAACTTTATGCAAGAGCTATCTGGAAGCAATTATACTACTGAAAAACTTATTGACTCTGTTGCTCTTAATGAATTACCCGAGTATTTTGCTAAAAAATTTTCTTGTATGTAAAATATCATAAAATTTTTCGGATAAAAAAAAGTTAAGTAGGGAAGAAGGGCCTTCACCGAAGGCCTACTGGGAAAATGACATAGGTCTTTTGAGACCCATATTTGAATTGTCAACGCCTCTTAGTTGTGTAGCATGCTAGGCATAATGAAACCGATAGAACCAAAAAAAATTCTGGTGGCCAACCGGGGTGAGATAGCAGTGCGTGTGATGCGCACGATTTTAGAGTTAGGCCACATGCCCATAGCGATTTATTCTCAAGCCGATGCAGGCGCGCCACACGTGGCCATCAGTCATCAAGCTTTTTGTGTGGGGGAAGGACCTTCAAGCCAAAGCTATCTTCGCATGGACCGGATACTAGAGGTTTGCAGAGATCATCATGTTGACGCTGTTCATCCGGGCTATGGTTTCATGGCAGAAAATAAAGCATTTGCCAAAGCATGCCTTGACCAAGGCATTGTCTTTATTGGTCCACAGCCAGAGACTATTGATCAGATGGGTGACAAAATTCGCGCTCGCCAAGCTGCATTAAAAGCAGGCTTGCCCATGGTTCCTGGTACCCGTGAATTAAAAGATGCTACGGAGGCGCAGGAAGAAGCAAAAACCATTGGATTTCCCGTCTTGCTCAAAGCCAAAGCAGGTGGCGGAGGCAAAGGTATGCGCCGTGTAAACCAGGCGGAAGAAATGCAGGAAGCGTTTCGATTGGCCCAAAGCGAGGCGATCAAAGCCTTTGGAAACGGCGCAATCTATATGGAAAAATGTTTGGTCAAGCCCAGGCATATTGAAGTCCAAGTTTTTTGTGATCATCACGAGCATGTTTTTGTTTTAGGAGATCGAGAGTGCTCATTGCAACGGCGCCACCAAAAAATTATTGAAGAAGCGCCCGCCTTTGGCTTGTCCGATGGTCTTCGAAAGCAAATGGCCGATGTATCAAAAGCCCTGTGTCAAAAGGTCGGCTACCAAGGGGCAGGCACCATCGAATATCTGGTAGATGCACAGGAGAATTTTTATTTTTTAGAAATGAACACACGTTTGCAAGTTGAGCATCCTGTTACCGAATGGGTGACAGGTTTGGATTTGGTTGAGCTTCAAATCAAAGCTGCATTCGGGCAGGAGATACAGCTATCGCCTAAGATCACAGGGCATGCCATCGAAGCCCGACTCTATGCCGAAGACCCCAATCAAAACTTCATGCCCCAACCAGGTCATATCGACCACATACAGTGGCCCCAAGGTCCTGGTGTACGTATCGATTCAGGTGTGACGTCAGGTTCAGACATCAGCCTGTATTACGACCCCATGATTGCGAAAATATCTGTGTGGTCCCATGATCGAGATCACGCCATCACTAAGATGAAACAGGCCTTGTCAGAGACCATTATCGCGGGAACCCAAACCAACCAAGCTTTTTTGAGTGATATCATCAATCATCCATGGTTTGCGTCCAACGATATTTCAACAACGTTTGTCGAGGACAACATGCCCTTTGGGGGCTTAAAACAACCCACTCCCTTGGAGGTTGCCGCAGCGATCGCAACGTGTGAGTTATCTTTGGGCCAAACGCCATCCCCCCATAGTGACGCGCCTGTCTCGGATACAAGTCGATGGTGGGCGTCTCAATTACCAAACAAGTAAAAGCAAACGCTTGAATTATTTTTAGGGCCTATTGATGATAAAATGGCTCCCCGGGACGGGCTCGAACCGCCGACCCATTGATTAACAGTCAATTGCTCTACCAACTGAGCTACCGGGGAATATAAGAAAGACTCAATTATCTTGATTGGGCTTGAGTTGTCAAACTTAATTTTTCATTCTGACAAAGTCAAATCAATGGTAACCAAAGGACATGTTATTTTTTTTGATATCAAGATCTAAGGCGTTTGTATGGCGCAAGTAGGCTTGGTCTTAGACCCGCTGGACCTTTTGAACGTGACCAAGGATTCTTCTTTGGCCATAATGGAAGTGCTCCAAAAACAGGGCCATACCATCATCACTTTTGAAACCAGGGACCTGTATGCGCTCCAAGGCAACGCCTACGGCAAGGGGCGCGCTATCCGGATCAACCTTTCTCAACAACCTTATTATGAGACTGTTGAAGAAAAGGTCTATGACCTGTCTGACTTAAGTTTGATTTTGATGCGCAAGGATCCCCCCTTTGATATGGCTTATGTCCATGCTACACATATTTTAGAAGCAGCTAAAACTCGGGTAAGTAACCCCCCCAGGGTATTACGTTGGTTCAATGAGAAGGCCAGTTTGCCCTTGTTTCCTAAATTGATTCCACCGACCTGCATGAGTAAAAACATCTCCCAGCTTAAGGCTTTTCTTGAGCAACATAAGCATGTGGTTTTCAAGCCACTAAACCAGATGGGGGGGGCTGGCATTTTTGTGGTTAAACTCGACGATCTCAACCAAAATGTCATTTTAGAAACCCTAACCCAAAATCAGACTACAACCATTATGGCACAGGCCTACCTGCCAGAGATCAAGGATGGGGATCATCGCATATTGATTTTCTTTGGTGTGCCCTTGGATTATGTTCTCTGTCGCGTGCCTGGCAAGAGTGATCCCCGTGGCAATTTGGCGGCTGGGGCCAAGGCCAAAGTTTTACCGCTCAGCGATATCCAGAGGAAGATCTGCACAGAGTTGGCGCCGTTTTTTCTAGAACATGGTTTGGATTTGGTGGGGCTGGACATGATTGGGTCAAAAGTCACCGAAATCAACATTACCAGCCCAACAGGTTTTCGTGAAATCTCTCAAGGGTCACCAATCGATGCTGCAGAGACATTTGTCACAGGGCTGAAGATATCCACAGGCTAAAAATGACCATATATGGTACCATATATGGTCATTTGTCCACAGCTGTTGATAGGTTTGTCTTTTAAAATAAGGCACTTAGGTCTTAGATTTAAATAAGGGCCGGTTTGATCCACAGCAAAAATTCAATGTGATATATATGGTGCCCTACACACTTATCCACAGGTGTGGATAAGTGTTGGCAGGCTCTAGTAAAACAGGCTATACGGCACGTCAAATATATGATATTGGCTCATGAGTACGATCATGGCGGTTAAAAAGAAAACAATCAAAAAAAAAGCTGTTAAAAAAACAGCATCTAAGAAAGCGTCAGCTTCAAAAAAGCGAACCAAAAAAATCACACCCAAAAAAGCAGTAAAAAAAACAACTGCTAAGAAAACATCTAAGAAAACTATAAAGAAAACCACTGCCAAAAAAACATCTAAGAAAGCAACCCGTAAAGTCACACCCAAAAAGAACCTCCCCTTTTCGATCAATGAAACAGTCTCAGAGTCTTCTCCATTGCGGATTATTCCTAAGAAGAAAAATTTAAAGAAGAGAAAGCCAGTCATGCGCTCTAACGTGAAAATGTCACTGGCCGTAGGTGATATTGCTGTTTATCCAGCACATGGTGTAGGTCAGATTGAACGGGTGGAAAACAAAGAGATTTCAGGCACTATTATGACGTTTTATGTGATGCGTATTTTGGATAGCGACATGACTGTGATGATCCCAAAAATATCGCTTAAATCTGCAGGCATCCGAGAAATCATTACAACCAATCAGGTTTCAAAAGTCTTTAAGATTTTTGAGGACCAAGACGTTGTGATTGATACCACCACATGGAACCGCCGATACCGTGAGTACATGGAAAAAATCAAAACTGGATCCGTCTACGAAATTGCGGAAGTCATGCGTGATTTGTACGTCCTAAAAAAAACCAAAACTCTTTCATTTGGTGAACGCAAAATGTTGGATACTGCGCGATCTCTTCTGGTCAAAGAATTGGCGATTGCCAAGCGTGAAAAGGAAGAAAAGATCGAGAAAAAAATCCACAGCTACTTTGAGTAAGGCCCTATGATTTCTGCGATTGTGACAGCAGCTGGTTCTGGCAGGCGCATGCAATCAGATGTTTCCAAACAATTTTTAAAACTCGGCTCACAAACCCTTCTTCAACAAACACTTGATACTGTGCTGGCATGTAGATGCTTTCATCGCATTGTATTGGTGCATCCAAAGGGACAGCTATTAGAGATCACACATCCTAAACTGGTACATGTTGAAGGTGGTCCTACACGCCAGGCATCAGTTTACAGGGGGTTATGCGCGCTAAGCGACGCGCAAGAGAAAGTCTTGATCCATGACGGTGTTCGGTGTTTGGTTTCAGCTCAAGAGATTCAAGATGTGATTCAAGCGTGTGCTAAACCATGGGATGGAAGTGTTTTGGGATACCCCATTCGGGACACGCTCAAAAAAGTCCAAAACAATACAGTGGTCACAACCATCAACCGCGAAGATGTATGGGCGGTGCAAACACCTCAGGTTTTTTTCTTTGATCAAATCCAAGCAGCCCACAAAAAAGCCATCAACGATACATTTCAAGCCACTGATGATGTGCAATTGATAGAACGTATGGGTGGTCGTGTCCGTGTGGTTGAGGGATCTATTCAAAACATCAAACCCACCTACCCAAGTGATATGAAAATCATTCAAGCGCTCCGCGTAGGTCTTGACACATGAATATACGCATTGGTCAGGGCATCGATACCCACCCGTTTGTTGAGGGACGTCCGTTGATTCTAGGAGGGGTAGACATTGAGCACAGCCATGGCTTGAAGGGGCATTCCGATGCAGATGCGCTGACCCATGCTATATGTGATGCCATGCTGGGCGCGCTCGCCCTTGGAGACATCGGTCAATACTTCCAAGATACCGACCCCGCACACAAAAATAGAAACAGCCAAGATTTTTTAAAAATCATTCTTGAGCACGTCCATGCAAAAGGTTTTGGTATCATCAATATTGATACGACCATTGTGACCGAGCAGCCAATATTGAAGCGCCACATCCCCAAAATGATAGCCCAGTTGGCAGAAACGCTTAAAGCAGATCAAGCGTGTATAAGCATCAAAGCTACGCGGCCAGAACAGATGGGAGCTCTGGGTAGGCACGAAGGGTTGCTTGCGATGGCTGTTGTCCTATTGGGGCAAACGTAATATTTTTTGGCTTCCCCTGGCGCAGAATGCGCCTATAGTAAAGGCATGTTAGAATCTAAATCCCCACTTACCTCTAAAATCCAAAAAATTGAACATGTTTTGCCAGGAGATACAAACTCCTTAGGCACTGTTTTTGGAGGCAAGGTCATGGAATGGATTGATATTGCTGGCGCTGTCTGCGCGCTTAGACATGCCCGTCGGCCTGTTGTGACCGCGTCCATTGATCGGGTAGATTTTCATGCGCCCGCACGGGTAGGGCACCTGATGATTTTGGATGCGCAGATTAACTTCACAGGACGCACGTCCATGGAAATAGAGGTGCTTGTCACAGCAGAGGATCCACAAACAGGTGATCAATTTCTGACCACAGAGGCTTTTTTAACCTTTGTGGCAATCGACCAAAATGGGACGCCTATCGAGGTTCCCCCGCTTTTGGTAACAACAGATGAAGAAAAGCAAAAGTTCGAAGAAGGTAAGCAGCGAAAACTAGAGCGGGCCCGGATTCGAAAGGCAAAAAAAGCAAGTGCCAAAGTCAAAGCATAATATCTGCATGTAAAGACCGTAACAACGCGCCAAGGTAATTGCGCGGCCTTTTGCAAAGGTTTCTAAAGCTTAAAGCCCAATCCAATCAACCAATCAAACGTCTGAGGTGTTCCTGCAGTGCCCGCAGGGGAAATAAAATAATTGATATCACTGTAGGCATTGACCTTTTCACTCAAAGGCAAACTCACACCTGTGGAGAACCTGAAATCCAATGTGCTTTGGGATCCAATTCGGCCGTAACCCGCACCCACCAGCCCATGAAAAATAGCAGGTCCTAGATAGAGATAGTTATAACCAAAACCGGGCATCATTTGAAACCGAAAGGAATTGCTGATCCCAAAAAGGCTTAAGAAGGAAATGTGCATATTATAGCCCAAGTCATAATTAAATTCACCACCCACACGCACCTGATCCTCAAAATCAAGTAAGTTGAAACTTAGTCCCAACAGAGGTCTCAGCGCGTAATCTCCAGCTTTCGCAGAGGCATTTTGGCAGGGGATTTGGACCAATAACGCAAACAAGCATATAATAAATAGGTATCTCATGCTTTAAGAATTATCGTATCTTTACAGTGATGACAAAGGTTTTTGAAAAATGGGAATATCAAAGGAGCCCACAGCCCCAAAATATGATAAAATAGATTTAGGTGTTGATAGTCCAGGCGCCTCGGTCAGAGATGTCTTGAGCAGCCATGTATGACAATAGCATCGGAATTAGCTTGCGGAGAGTCCGGCAGAGACAGTTGGAGAGAGGAACGCCTAAAAGGTGTTCGTAGAAGAACAAAAGGAGCATTTTGTTCACTGTCTCTGGCCGGATGTTTTATTACAAAACGTCTCACTCTCCTGTTAACAGCAAGCCTCGTGCCAAAAGTTCTTGCTTGTATAAGTATTTGATTTTATATGTTTATCTGTTGGAGCGCACATGCAAAGCGCTGAAAGTTGGCTTGAAAGCAGGTGCGCAGATGTCCCGCATGTGCCATTTGAGAGCATGCTCTTTGCGTCATGACATGTATATAAGGCGGCGGGCAAGTGTGTTATTCAGAAAGCATAAGCCCTGTTCTATGCAGGAAATATTAAACCGGCATGCGGTCAGTCTTGCCGTGACAGACGGGCCACGCTCTGGTAATTTTCAAAAAAATGGCTATTGCACCTTTCTATACATTAATCACCCAAGAGCGTTTTCTGGCTATCCAGTGGCTGCAATCGATGAAGCAAAAACTTTCTCAAGACGTTCCCTGCATGAGCTTTGAAACACCTAAAGTCGCATTAGGAGAGATTCTGGATCAATGCAATACCTTTTCCATGTTTGAGCCCATTCGCTTGATTGTGGTCCATCAGAGCAAAGAGCTCAATGACAAAGATCAAAAGATGCTCTTAGGCTACCTGGCTTCTCCTGCGCCTGATGTGCACATGGTTTGGCGTTTGGACAAAGTTGATAAACGTAAAACTTTCTATAAAACGCTTAAAAAAAATTCTGAATGGGTGGAGCTCCAAGTACCAAAACTAAACCAAATGTCTGCGTGGGTTGGGCGCTGGCTTAAAAAAACAGGCTTATCCATGGCACCTGATGCTGTGAGCCTTCTGATTGAGAATGTAGGATGTGATGTGGGGCGGGCCTATCACGAGCTTGATAAAGTGGCGCTGTTTGTTCATCCCCGAAAGAATATTACACACAAAGATATTGAGACCATGGTCATGAAACTCAGTGGTGAGGATGTCTTTGCATGTACCGATGCCATCATTGATCGCAATGCCAAAAAAGCTTTGGAAAGCATGCACTACCTCTTGGCCCAAGGGGTCCATGGATTGGCCATCATGAGCTTACTGTCTCGACATATTCGAATTTTATGCAAGGTGCTATCTGCCAAGGGTCAAAGCATGCCACAAAGCTCCTGGGCCAGCTATGTTGGGGTGCCACCGTTCACAGTGCGTAGGTATAAAAAACAAGCCGAAGATGTTTCATTCAATCGTTGTGTAAAATCGCTCAAGCTTCTTGCGCAGCTAGATCAATCTTTAAAATCAGGGTTTGGAAATTCTAATATCTTACTTGAAAAATCCATGATCACACTCACGCAATTGCGTTAGTGGGTAAGCGTATAAAATAAAGGGGCTAGGCTGAGGCAGCAGCTGAGACGTGCTTGGTCAGGCGAGATATTTTTCTTGAAGCCGTTTTCTTGTGATAAATGCCTTTACCCGATGCTTTGTCTATCTGGGAAATAGCTGAAATCAAGAGAGTCTGAGCCTCTTCTGATTTGCCAGCGTCCGCAGCATCGAGAACTTGCTTAGAAGCCATGCGCACTCGTGATTTCCACCATCTCGCGTAGGTTTGTCGTTTTTGATTTTGGCGATGCCGTTTGATCGCTGATTTATGATTAGCCATAAGAGTTTGCTTTTCTATGAATTTTAGAGGCACCTGTCAAGTTAAAAGTTGCTTTTGTCGTAAATTTTCTATATGCACACCCTGTCGTCTTCCTTAGGTAAGGCGGTGTCTGGAATTTGATGAGGGGGTTTATATTTCTAACCACCTACACCACAGGCATCATCACCAAGGCAGACAAGAAAGGAAAAATATATATCAATATGGATAATCAAGAAACCCAAAGCACAGCTTCCGTGCAACAACCCGAGGGTGCACCACCAGCACCTTCAGCAGCCCCCCTGTCAGGCACTCCGACAGGCAAAGAAAGCTTCGAAGAGCTTTTTCTCGCATCTGTTAAAGATGAAAAACATTATAAAGTTGGAGATGTTTTTAGAGGCAAGGTGATTAAGTTAGGTCGAGATTTTGCTACCGTTGATATCGGTTATAAATCCGAAGGGCTTATTCCGCTTTCAGAGTTTAAAAATTCGGAAGGTGAAGTCGGCATTCAGGAAGGCGATTCGTTTGATGTGTTCCTGGAAAACATTGAGAATCACGATGGTCTCATTACGCTTTCAAAAGAAAAAGCCGATAAGCTTAAAATTTGGGATGAAATTGCTGAGGCGTGTGAAAACGAAGAAGTCATCGAGGGTCGTGTTATCGACCGTGTTAAAGGCGGTCTTTCTGTTGACATTGGTGTGAAGGCTTTTTTGCCTGGATCTCAAGTAGATCTGATACCGCTTCGAAATCTAGATCCTTTTGTTGGTAATACCTACCAATTCAAAATCATTAAATTTAACAAACTCAGGGGCAATATTGTGCTTTCCCGCCGGGCTATTCTAGAATCCGAACGTGCAGATATGCGTGAAAAAACATTGGAAGTTCTAGAAGAAGGGTGTGTTGTCGAAGGCATTGTCAAAAATATCACAGACTATGGTGCATTTGTAGATCTGGGAGGTATTGATGGCTTGCTTCACATCACAGATATATCCTGGAAACGAATTCACAATCCCAGCGAAGTGCTTAATATTTCCGATCGCGTTCAGGTCAAAGTCTTAAAGTACGACAAAGAAAAAAAACGTGTGTCTTTGGGCATGAAACAAATCACAGATGACCCCTGGAAAGATGCAGACCATCGCTATCCAAAAAATGCGCAGGTCAAAGGCAAAGTTGTAAACCTGACAGACTACGGCGCATTTGTTGAAATCGAAGATGGTGTTGAAGGACTGATCCACGTATCAGAAATGTCTTGGACCAAGCGTGTAAAGCACCCATCAACCATCTTAAGTCAAGGTGATGAGGTTGAATCTGTTGTCTTGGAAATTGATAAAGAAAACCGACGGATGTCATTGGGCTTGAAACAAACCCAAGCCAACCCTTGGGATGTTCTTATAGACAAGTATCCAGAGGGAACCAAAGTCAATGGCGTTGTTCGTAACGTGACCGACTTTGGTGTGTTTGTCGAAGTTGAAAAAGACATTGACGGTTTGGTTCACGTTTCTGATTTATCATGGTCAACCAAACAGAAAAACCCACACAACATGTATAACAAAGGTGATGAAGTCCAAGCCATTGTATTGAATGTAGACCCGAGTGCAGAAAAATTCTCGCTAGGCATCAAGCAACTTGCGACAGATCCGTGGAAAGAAATTGCATCAACATACAAAATTGGTGCGAAGGTCGACGGTGAAATTGTTAAGATTACCGAATTTGGTATCTTCTTACGTGTGGCTGAAGATGTTGAAGGCTTGATTCATAACTCTGAAATCGATGCTGACGATGTTGCCAGTAAGTACAGTGAAGGTCAAAAGGTTGAAGCAACCTTATTGAATATCGATCCAAACGATCGTAAACTTTCACTTTCGCTTAAAGAAATATCAAATGAGCAGCGTGAAACCTTGGCCAAAAGACAGGCGTCACAGGCAGCACCAACACTTGGTGATCTGATGGCGAACAAGCTTAAGCCCACTGACGAAGCTTAAACGCAACTTAAACCTTAAAGATCGAGCGCAAAGGGGCATGCCTCTTTGCGCTCTATTTTTTTGTGGCGAACCTTTCTCGACAACCAAAGCTTCTTGTGAAGACTTCACTCCTGCTTTATTAGTTAAGCATTTTTCAAAAAGTCAGAGCGTCACAGAGGCTGAAACACATATAGCTTAAGTCCTAAATAAAAACCAACCGTCTATGCATGGCAGACATCGGAAGCCTTCCATCGTATTCTTTCCTAATTTATAGCCCCTAGTAAAATCAGCGTATAGGAGAGATGGTTGAAATTGAAACAGACTTGCGCAGCAGGTGCATGAAGGTCAAGAAACTCTGACCTAACTCCAGTTAAACAAATACAAATTATAGGCGATGTGCACAATAGCCAAGCTTCCCATCACGTAAGCAAATGGACGGTGGATCCAGAGCCACTTGTCGAAGAGTTTTCCAGAAAGACTCAAGTAAGTGACATTTCTTTTAAGGCGTACCTTTTCATATAAAACATTCTTTAGAAGTTTTAAGCTAGAGCTCGGAATTTTTTTTGTATTTCTAAAGCTACGCAAAAGTCTTCGAATCACAAATTTAGTAATAATAAACGACCAGAACATTTTGAATAAATTTAAATTTTCCCTTTGACCTACAATGTTTGCAATGGCTTCATCAACCTGCTGTCGCAAGGGCGTTGAGTGAGCTAATAGGCCTTCAATTTTTTGACTCAGCATCTTGTCTTCATTCTCGATGTCGTGCATTTGAAGCTCGGTCCCTGCGACGCCCCTTGGAATCATTTGATATAGAAAGCGCCCAAAAAAACCACTGAGCATAACTGCTACTAATGCAAAATAGCCTGTGGTTGAAGCCAAGGCAATGCCGGTCAAAGAAAACTCAAAGCCGGTATGAAAAGAGATAAGGACGCAACCCAAAAAGCCACAAAAGTTGTGTAGGTCTAGCCAACGTGGTTTTTTTCCAAGTTTTTTAAAGAACTTAGGCAGTGCCTTGCGCACCGGGTAAAGCATTGCGACCATGATGAGGACAAAGCCAATATTACCCAGAAAAATACATAGATCCGTGCCTCGGGCAATGCCTAAACTAAAATCTGGAGGGATGACCCCAAGCTCTTGCAAATTAAAGAGTGCTGACAGAGCAGGCCCATAACGAAGAGCTAGGGTTTCCCACATCAAAAACAGGGTGATGACCAATGCAGAGGTCACGTAGAAGCCCTGTAAAGACTGATCAAGGAAATCATCCTGGGTAAGTATTTTTCGAGGGTCCAGGGCGCCTTGACCTAGGCCAAAAATCCGAGGGTTCTCTAAAAGGGCTTGGGAATCAATTTCAATAATAGCGTCAGTTGGGCAGTTTGATACGCAGGCCATATCATCATGACCTTCGCAATGGTTGCATTTATCAGCGATTAATTTTGGAGCACGTTTTTTTTCAGGGGTAAGAAATCGAGTAAATCGATCATCGTCATCAATCCATTTGTGCATCGTGATCGCGCCATACTGGCAGGCTTGAGCGCAGCTTGTGCACCCAATGCAACTATCCAAAATTTCAACTTCTTCCATCTCACGGTTGTAGATGATGCTGTCAACAGGGCACGCTGGAATACATGTGGGGTAAAAACAGGTTAAACAACTTTTGGCAAAATCCAAAATTCCAAACTTGGCATATCCGCGGGTTAGGCGCTGGAAGCCATGACGCTCTTCACAGGCCTCGTAACAGGTGTCACACGCAATGCACTTGTCTAGCTGTGTGATTTTAACACGGCTGGCTTGTGTAAGCCCAGTATCAATCAGAAACTCCAGTACAGATTGGGCGTGGGAGTCTTCGTTGTAAATACGATTACGATAATCCACGCGCTCGGTCACAGCGGTGATGCGTTGTTGAAGCTCGGTGTTGTTTTGGACCAACTCTTTAAATTTGTCCTTGGGAATGATCAAAAGTTCAGTGTCTGTGATGGCTGATGCTTGGGTTGCGACTTGGTTGTTCCAGACAAAAGACTTCTCAACAAAAAAATCGCCTTTGCGCAAAAAATTTAAGGGACGCAAACGGGCCTTTTGATCCAAGCCCTGAATATAAACCTGGCCGACCGCAATAAAAATAAAATAGGCGAACGGCTCATCTGTGGAGACCAGCTCAATGATAAGCTCACCAGCCACAGCACTTGCCCTACGGACATGGCCCTCAAGCAAGCGCAATTCTTCAGGTCGCAGGCTTTGAAAAAGAGATAATTTCCTCAGCTCATCAGCACCTGTGACAGGAAAAGAAGGCGGTGTACCTTTTTTTTTGCGTCGACGTTTCGAGACGACAGGCTTAGGCGCTTTGCTTTTAGGGGATGGGGTGGTATCCGACACACACACATCATAACACTATTTTATCCTGCGGCCCAAAAGCAAAACAAAAGAAGAATCTAAAAAATTGACTTTTTGAAATGGATGCATAAAAAAGAATCAACAAATATGCTGCAATCTAGCAATACGCCTAGGTAAGTAAAAGCTGTTAATAATATAAGGTAAGAGGTTAGACATATGATCAAAGTAGATCAACTGGTCAAACATTATGGACCCCATCGCGCTGTTCAGGGCGTTTCTTTTGAAGTAGCAAAAGGAGAAATATTGGGTTTTTTAGGTCCCAACGGCGCAGGTAAAACCACCACCATGCGAATGATTACAGGAGTGCTGCCCCCAACATCCGGCAGCGTTCACATAGACGGGTTTGATGTGTCCCAAAACCCTCTAGAGGTCAAGCAACGCATCGGCTATCTGCCTGAAACTCCACCTGTGTATCTAGATTTTAAGGTTAAGGGCTATCTGAAACTGGTCATGCAGCTTAAAAAAGTACCTTCCTCACTGCGCACACCCAACTTAGATTGGGCCATTGAAAAGTGCGGTTTACAAGACGTGGCGCATAAACTTATCGGTAATCTCTCAAAAGGTTTTCGTCAAAGGGTTGGTCTGGCAGGTGCGATCATCAACAAGCCTCAGGTGTTAATTTTAGATGAACCTACTGTTGGGCTGGACCCCAAGCAGATTCGTGAAATTCGAAAAATGATTCAGGAGCTCTCAGAGGAGCACACCATTATTCTATCGACACATATTCTACCTGAAGTATCGATGATTTGCGATCGCGCAACGATCATTCATGGGGGCAAGGTTGTCCTGGATCAAAGAATCAAAGACATGACCAAAGACAGAACCCTTGAGGAGATATTCATCGACATCATCTCAAAAGATCAGACAGCTTCAGCTGAAGATCTTAAAGCCACACCCAAAGAGGAGAACTAATTATGGATATGATCTGGGTCATGATCAAGAAGGAACTCAAGCAGTACTTTATTTCTCCCATCGCATACGTGGTGATGATGATTTATTTAACGCTCTCTGGTTTTTTCTTTTTTACAAATATGCAAACCTTCAGCGATCAATATCAGCGGCTTAAAAACATTTCACAGTATATGCAAGATCCAAGTGTCCTTGCTCAGTTTAATTTAAACGGCATGGTTATTGCGCCCTCGCTTGGCAGCATGTTATTTGTCTTTCTTTACATCCTGCCGCTTGTAATGATGCGTTCGCTGGCCGAAGAAGAAAAACAAAAAACAGACGAGCTCCTGCGTACCTCTCCGATGACCCTTAACCAAGTGATAGCAGGAAAATTTTTAGGTTCCCTTTCCTTTGTGCTCATCATGTTTCTGCCCACCCTGGTTTTTATGAGTATGCTTTTTATGTATTCATCACCAGAGTGGGGTCCATTGATCACAGGGTATGTGGGGCTCACGCTTTTTGCAGGTGTTGGCGTTGCGATCGGTTTATTTGCATCAAGCCTTACAGAAAATCAAATCATCGCAGCGGTCATCGCCTTTGTCTTGTTGATGATTTTGTTAATGGTAGATCGCTTGACGATGTCCATGGCTGACCGAGATATAATTACGGGCGTACTTTCGTACCTTTCAATCGGAGGGCACGTATCAAATATGCTTCGGGGTGTGATTGACTCTCGGGATATAGTGTATTTTATAAGCTTTATGTTCTTCTTTTTGTTTATGACCCGCAGAACCATGGAAGCCAAAGGGTGGAGGTAGTATTATGTTGTATCAATGTATAGGTCTTTCCGGGGCTATTTTATTTTTCTATGGACTTTTGGCAAGCGCCTTAACCAATATCTATAACGATACATTTGTAAGAGGCCTTTGGATGCTTGGTCTTTTAGGGATGGCTATATTTGTCATCAAATCTCTGGACCGCACGTGGCAAAAGATTGTTGTCTTTGTTTTGGGTTTTAATGCTCTGTGGATCATGTTTTCCATTGGTCAAGCATGGCCCTGGTATGGTTTTGTTATACCAACCATGCTCATAGTTGCATTGGTTTTACTTTTGAGACAATGGAAGCGCGACACCATCACATTTGCATTTTTAGGCATAGCAGGCGCATTGGTTGTCCTTTACTTTGTCTGGGACCAAGAGACTTACATTCAAACCACTGCCCTTATTGCAGCGTTGGCCCTAAACATCTTGGCATTTCTAGCGTGCAAGAATGTGCTTGCAGATACAATACAAGGTCCCAAAAAATTCAATCGTAATACACTTAGCTACGCATACGCAGGGGTAGTCATATTAATTTTGGTGATCATTAACATGTTATCTCAGGATTTTCATCGGCAATGGGATCTGACCCAGAACAGTTTGAACACACTCTCGGAACAATCCAAGAAAGTGCTTGAAGGTATCACAGAGCCTTTAGAAATTCGTATTTTTCAAAAAAAAGGGAACGACCAAAAAGCTTATGCCAAAATGCTGATGGGCTTTTATGAAAATGCTTCAACAAAGATTAACGTCAATTATATAGATCCCGATGCTGATAAATTCTTAAGTGAAAAATACAATGCGAAAGACGGCGACATCGTAGTTTCTTATGGTGAGCAAAGCTACACCACGCAAACCATGAGTGAACAAGACATCACACAAGCCCTTATGAATGTCAGTCAAACACGAGGCGCGCAATTATGCTTCACCACAGGGCATGGAGAGCTAACGCTAGATGGCGAAGCAGATAATCCGCGGGCGCTCAGCTTTGCCAAAAAAGGCTTGGAAAACGAAGGCTATGGCATTGAAGTCGTAAGCCAAGTAGCAGACCAGATCTCATCGGCCTGTGAGGTTCTTATTGTTGCAGGTCCTGCGCAAAGTTTTACACCCAATGAGGTCCAAGCTATTGAGCAATTTGTAGACACCAAAGGAAAGGCCATTTTCTTGCTTGACCCTATTTTCCCAAATCTAAAACTAGGCTCCGGTGACATGAGCCTTAAACAAGTAGGTTTGGCAGGGCTGTTGACCAAGTATGGTTTCGAGTTGGGCAAAAACTTGCTTTTGCAAAAATCAATGGCACTTTTTCAAGGTGAGCAGATCGTAAGTCAAATCACTGGTTTTGAGTACGGCAATCATCCCGTCGTGGAACTGCTTAAGGGCAAGCAAACTATTTTTGACGGTGTACAGTCTGTGCATGCCAAAGAAAATTATGAAGGAACCAGCTTTGAGTTAGTTAATAGTTTTGGCGACGGCGCAACGTGGACCAAGACCAATATGCAAGAGCTCATGGTCGAGCAAAACGCCTCCCCAAACCCTGGGGACAAGCAAGGTCCGGTGCCCTTTATTGTGGCAACCGAAAAAGATGGCGAGGTTAAAACCCAAATTATTGTTGCGGGAGATGCAGATTTTATTTCAAACGACATGATTGTCTCTAACGAATACAATTTTGATTTGTTTTTAAACATGATTGGATGGCTCAGTGGTGCCAGTGAAAAAATATCCATTCGACCCAAATTGTTTAGATCCTCAGCAATTGAACTGAGTGCCAAACAATCCAAAACTATTTTTTATGTGGCAGTTATTTTCTTGCCGATGTTGGTCTTGTTGTTTGGGGTTAACCTATGGTGGATACGCCGAAACCGCGGCTAATTACAAGCTTCATATGAGGGAAACGGCTAAAATTGGACAACTCTGCGTTGGGCACCTTCGACCAGTGCTCATGTATGCCTATACACTGCGCGCTGCACTTGGCACCCGCCTTGATTTGTCCAATTTTATCCCGTTTCACAAAACTTTTAAGGCGGTCTTGTTAAGGAAAAAAATATTTCGGTTTGCACAGATTAAAAAATTATTTTTATTATCAGTTTATGAAATTTAAGAGGTAAGAGAATATGAGCAAGGAAGGAAAGAAATTATTAATTGCAGCTGTGGTGTTAGCTGTTTTGCTTTTTGGTGGGGGGCTTTTAAAGAAAGATAAAATTCAAAAAGAAGAAGCTAGTCAAACCAATAAAAAACTTTGGTCAGATGATACACAAAGCATCACATCTATCTACTTTGAAAACAATCAAGGCAGCCAGGATATCATTAAAAAAACAGGTGAGAATGACCCACAGCAGGCAACATACCGAGATCACGAATTTCAAATTGCACATGATTGGTATCTTAAAGACAGTAAAGATATTTACTACGTCACATCTTCGATGCTCGACACCTTTTTTGAATCCCTAGAAGCTTTAAATTTTTCAAACATCATCGAGGGAGGTGAGAATCGTTTGAAGGAATACGATTTAGATAAACCAATATATAAAATTACGCTCAGTGGCCCAGGCCAAAATAAACGTCATTTTCATTTTGGATCTAAGACCACAGATGATCAACAACGCTACGCCTATGACCTTGAAAATAACCGCGTGGGGCTGGTAGGTCTGAATTTAGATTTTTTGGACAAGCGTGAAACGCAGGAGTGGATAGAAAAATCAATTGCACATATTAATTTAGATCATATTAACCAAATTCAAATTCAGGACGGTCCTGCAATCAAAAAAGACAACAGCCAAGATTGGACCATTGTGCATGGCGATAAAAAACTTCCAGTTAACAGGGAAAAGCTACAAAATTGGTTAAGAAAAATAAACGGACTGCGGGCCAGCAAAATTGAAAAAAAATCTTCCACACTCGAACCCTGGATTAGTTTCACCATGGACTCAGGCCAAAAAACACTTTCCATTGCTGGTCACTCTAAAGGTGATAAAGCCATGGCAATTTTCAGAAGTGATGACTCCTACGCATATCTGATCAATAAAGATGACGTAGAGGGTCTTCTTAATTTAAAAAATCCAGAAGCATTTTTAAATCTGAATTTACTGCTCACCCGGGATAAAATAAAGCACCTTAAAATCCAAAACCAGGACACAGTTGACCTGGCATGGGAGACGAACCAGTGGTCAGCTACAGAGCCTTTTCAAGGGATCGCAGACGATGGACATATTCAAAGCATTTTAGATTTACTTGGAGGTATCAAACCTCAAAGTTTTTCCCGGGTAACCGGAGCCCCAAAAGGTTGGACCTTCACCCTCGAAGATCACCAGATCTCAAAAGCTTACGTTGTTGATGCCAAAGCGCAACAGATTCATTTTCTCGGCGAAGAGCCCTGGAGCACGACTGTGAACCTGCCGGAAGATTTTGAAAAAGACTTAAAAGATCATCTAAAAAACTTAAGAAAAACAGACATCTACCCCAACCAATTAGATGATTTAAGTGCAGTTAATATTAAAAGTAATAACAACAACTTTAAGATGACCAAAGACGATGTGGGTGAGTGGCAGGTGGAAGGGAGCGACTCCTCTGAGCTTCAATATGATGTGCTCAGCTCAATACGAGAGCTTAAGATTGAGGCGTGGGAAAAGAAAGAGGATTTTCAAAGACAAGGTGATACAGAGTTCTCACTCACATCAAGTCAGGGGGTCACCTACACGTGGCACATAGGTCAAGTCAAAGACAAGCAGCAGATGATCTTAAATACATTGAGCGCACAAAAAGTTTGGGTCAATAAATCAAAACTTGATACCCTGATCAATCAGTTATAGGTTACATTTTATGAGCGATGAGAACATATTTAAAGTCAATGACAAGCGGGGCCAGGAAAAAGAGGCTGGATCAACTGGCGGTGATGCCAATACAGAGTCCACTGAGCCTGAAGTGCATTCAGGTGACATATCTCCGCAGTCATTAAGCGCCAATGATCAAAGCCCAACATCGCAAGGTATCCCGCAGGCAAGTTTTACAAATTTCCTAGCATCCATGGGAACGTCCTGCATGATGCATTTGGGACTGATCAAAGACCCCAATGCAACTGGCGATGAGACCAATTTAGATATGGCCCAACATGAAATTGACTTGTTGAGTATCCTTCAGGAAAAAACAAAAGGCAACCTCTCCAAAGAGGAAGACGACCTCCTCACACAGCTTTTATATGAGCTTAGGGTGAACTTTGTAAAACACAAAAAATAAACTTTTTTTAAAATACCCTACAAGCCATAGGTATTGAAAAAATTATGGGCTTCCGACAACCTGATCTATTTGGCTCATAACATCTGGCGTGATTTTAGCCAGATGCTCTAGAGTTTCGATATTTTCTTCAAGTTGCGCTACTTTGGTGGCACCAAGAATTACAGTGCTGACATGTGGGTTTTTTAAACACCACGCGATGGACAGTTGTGCTAGCGACATGCCGAGCTCATCAGCGATGCCTTTTAATAGTTTGGCTTTTCCCAAGTTTTGTTTGGCAAGGTCGGTGTCTAGCCGATCTCCTCTAAAAGGCTGATTGTATGCTTGATCAAACCTTGAGCCCTTAGGAATAGCGCCGTCAAAATACTTGCCAGTCAATACGCCACTGGCCAGTGGAGACCAAATCGTCGTTCCAAGCTGATGATCCTCAAACAAGGGTACTAAGTTTTTTTCCATATTATCCCGCCAAAGGAGATTATACTGAGGTTGTTCCATGGCTGGGGGAATAAGCCCAAGCTGGCTTGCAACATCAATAGCTTCTTCGATCTGATCATGGGTCCACTCGGATGTCCCCCAGTAAAAAACTTTACCCTGCTCAATCAATACATTCATGCTCCGCACAATTTCTTCCATGGGCGTGTCAGGATCCGGCCTGTGGCAAAAATAAAGGTCAAGATAATCAACTTTAAGCCGCTCAAGGGCGGCCTCACAGGCTTCCATGATATGTTTGCGAGATAAGCCACGCTGGGTTGGTTTATCCCCACCCCAGAACACTTTGCTGGAAACACAATATGTATCTCTGGGAAAATTAAGATCAGTGAGCGCATTGCCCATCACAACCTCGGACTTGCCTGCCATGTATACTTCGGCATTGTCAAAAAAATTAATCCCAGCCTCATAAGCCGTTTTCATCAAATTGCGCGCGGTAACATCATCAATTTGGCCAAACGTCAACCACGACCCAAGTGATAGGCTGCTTACTTTAAGGCCAGTGGCCCCAAGCCTTCGGTATTCCATAGGTGTTGTATTCATGGCATAAATATGACGCTCTTTGCACTCAAAGTCGAGCGCTTATCAGTTTTAACAACCTAAATAAAAAATATGGTATAAGTACAAAATGCTCACTAAAATTAAAATGCTTCTTGTAGTGCTATTCTTTTCTGGCTTTATGTCTGATGCTTTTGGTCAGATTAGACAGCGCATTAATACAGACACAGTCAGCACAAATATCAAATACGATAATGAAACCAATAATATGTTATTCATCACGCAAGATGGTAACGATAAACTCTTTATCTCACAAGTTATGGAAGAACTTTGTGGTGATGGATCTTGCCCAGGACTTGAATATGAAAATGTGAATGATGGTGATATTGAGGAAGAGCTTGAAAATAATAACACGTCATGGAGTGTTGTCTTTGTACTTGTACATCAAGGTGATTCCATAAAAATAAATTTCACAGAAAAGACTTCGCAAGCATATTTAAAAGCACTCCAAAACCAAGCTGCGGCTAATAGCTCAGAGAACTCTTTTGAAATTCTTAAAGATGAGAATGATCGCATGGTTCAAGCCACAGTTGAAGCCATTCGAGATAACCAAGATCTAGTGAAGTTATTACGTATCCGTTAAAGTAACATACCTATTCAAACAGTCTTGACAAACAATCAAGCGCGCGCATCTTTATCGTATGATAGATCGCTTTACACATGCAGCCCAGAACGCTTTGGGCCGCGCACAAATTAATGCCCAGAAACATCATCACGGCCAAATAGAGCTTGCCCATCTGTGGGACGCACTTCTAGAAGAATCAAAGGCATATATTGAAGCGCTGATCCAGGGGCAGACAATCAGCATGCAAGATATACAGAGTTGGATCAACGATACATACAAGAGCTTGCCAAGTGTCACGGGACAGCCTCTTGGCATGGATCCAAAACTATCTCAGCTGATTAGCCAAGCTATTGTCGAAGCAGAACAACGAGGTGATCATTACGCAGCAATAGACCATATGCTTTTAGGTTTCTCGGAACTAAATCTAAACATTGGTCAAAAAAAACTAAATAAAAATACACTTGAACAAAAAATAAATACCATACATGGAGGAGAAAAAGTGGAATCACAATCAGCAGAATCCAAAGTCCAATCTTTAGAAAAATATACCATGAATCTTACCGCCAAAGCAGCCCAAGGAAAACTAGACCCAGTCATTGGTCGAGACGAAGAAATACGTCGCGTGATGCAGGTTCTGTCACGCAGAACCAAAAACAATCCAGTTCTGATCGGTGAACCCGGCGTGGGCAAGACAGCCATTGTCGAAGGACTGGCCTTAAGAATCATCGCAGGCGATGTTCCTGAAACCCTAAAGAACAAAACAATTTTATCTTTAGATTTGGGTGCGCTCTTGGCCGGAACAAAGTTTAGGGGCGAATTTGAAGAGCGACTCAAAGCTGTTCTGGACGAAATCAAAAAAGGAGACGGTGGGTATATATTATTCGTAGATGAGCTTCACACGCTTATGGGCGCAGGGGCTGCAGAAGGCTCGATGGATGCCAGCAATATTCTAAAGCCGGCGCTAGCTCGAGGCGAGTTGCGCACCGTTGGAGCCACCACGCTTAAAGAATACAAAAAACACATCGAAAAAGATGCAGCCTTTGAGCGTAGGTTTCAACCAGTTTACACAGGAGAACCATCGGTAGAAGACACCATTGCGATTCTAAGGGGCTTAAAGGAAAAATATGAAGTGCATCACGGCGTGCGCATCAATGATAGCGCGATCATAGCAGCTGCAAACCTGTCCCACAGATATATCACAGACCGCTTTTTACCAGACAAGGCCATCGATTTGATTGACGAGGCAGCCAGTCACTTACGGATTGAAATTGATTCTAAACCTTCCAAGATAGACCAGCTAGACCGAAATATCATGCAATTAGAGATTCAACGCGAGGCTTTAAAAAAAGAAAAAGATACTGCAAGTCAAAAGGCGCAGACCAAATTGGAAGCCGACATAGAAGAATTAAAGGAAGCATCCACGATTCTTACAACGCACTGGAACAAAGAAAAAGATATTATTCAAAAGGTCAGAGGTGTGAAAGCGCAACTGGATCAACTAAAAATCGACATTGAAAAATCACAGCGGGCAGGTGATTTAGAGCTTGCAGCCAAACTTCAGTATGGCGATCTGCCAGATGCGGAAAAAGCTTTAAAAGACATGCAAGAAGAGTTAGCCATTGTGCAAGCCAATCAAAAAATGCTTAAGGAAGAAGTTGAAGAGGAAGATGTTGCGCAAGTGGTTGGACTTTGGACAGGGATTCCGGTGAGCAAAATGCTCCAGGGTGAAAAAGAAAAAATTAAGTCTATTGAGCTTGAGCTGTCCAAAAGAGTCGTGGGACAAAGCCAAGCCATACAGGCTGTATCACACGCAATCAAACGCTCACGCGCAGGTATTTCAGATCCATCAAAACCCATAGGGTCATTTATTTTTTTGGGACCCACTGGAGTGGGCAAGACCGAAACAGCCAAGGCACTGGCTGCATTTTTGTTTAACGATGATCAAGCTTTGGTTCGTATTGATATGAGCGAATACATGGAAAAACATAGCGTCAGTCGCCTTATTGGCGCGCCTCCAGGGTATGTGGGACATGAAGAAGGAGGGCAGCTGACCGAAAGTGTGCGGCGCCGGCCCTATAGTGTTGTGCTCTTGGATGAAATTGAAAAAGCGCACAAAGATGTATTAAACATATTGTTACAGCTGCTTGATGATGGCCGTCTTACAGACAGTCAGGGGCGCACAGTAGATTTTCGCAACACCGTGATCATTATGACCTCTAATATTGGGAGTCCTATTATTCTTGAACATGCAGGCAAGGCCAAATCAAAGTATGAGGACAAAGTACTCAAGGCGCTTCACGCAAGCTTTCGTCCTGAATTCTTAAACCGCGTGGATGACCTCATTTTGTTTGAAGCATTAAGTCCTGAGCACATACAAGACATTGCCAAATTGCAATTAGAAAAACTAATCCAGCAATTAAAAACCCAAAATATTGAACTGGTGATCACAGAAAAAGCCATGGATGAAATTGCCAAGCAAGGATTCGATCCAGCTTTTGGTGCTCGTCCCCTAAAACGCCTCATCCAAAATAACATCGGCAATGCCATTGCCGATGTTATTTTGGATGAAACGGAATCTATTTCAGAATTAGAGGTGGATTATACAGATCGATGGGTTATCAGTGTATAAAAAAGCCCGGCGTGTAATAGGCTTAAGGGTGCTATTTATTAAGTGCGCCCTTAACCAAACCTACAATAATCATCAGTACGCCACCACCAACACCACCAGATAGCAGGCTGCTGACGATGCCTGTCGCGCTAAGCGCACTTCCGGCATCAAATGCGCCACCAGTTAACGTGGATAATATGGTGCCTCCAAGTCCCCCGCCAAATATGCCCAGCAGAGAGTTTCCTAATGTTCCCAAACTAAATTTAGGCATGAGTTTTCCAGCAACATTGCCACCAAGGGCGCCACTGGCCAGTGAAATTATAAGTTCCATTATTTAAACCTCCTTACGTTTATCATATATAAAAAGCACTATATAACGTCTATATGTTTATCATGTAAAGGGTATTATTTAACGTCTGGAAATATGAAGTATTAGCTGATGCCTTTGGAGTACTTACTTCTTTTTGTACTTATGTACTTATGTACTTTTTGACTTTTTTTGCAACCCTCGTTTGGATCACTTTCAAAGCTTGATAGAACCTCTTCTTCGCAGTCAACGCTATTGATGATGGCATACTGAGCCTCAGCTCTCTTTTCCTTATCAATCATTTGAAATTCATAGGTATGTCCTCTTTCGGGAATAAGAATGAAGCATCAGTTCGGTGATCAATCATAATGGTATTTCCAGAGTTTGATTTAGCCTCACGAACAAAATAAAACTCATAAAGAACACCTGCTTGTATTGCAACTTTCTTACTTTGTTTTCCCCCAACTTTATGGATTTTACCATGGTAGTGGCGTTTGCACTTTCCAGCAACTTCGTCAATGGGCATTGTACTGGATTTTTTTACCAAAAACGGCAACAGTACCTCTAGACTGACTTCCATCAATCATCACATAGGCTGCATCAGCATCAGCTGTGTTCCGAAGCTTCTTAGCCTGAGCAAGCCCAGCACCAAAAAACATAATAAAACTAAACACAACAACGCATTTTTTATTTCTCTTTTTCATGTGGCACTTTAATCAAAAACAAACTAAAATATCAAAGCTAGTATTTATCAGCAGGGTAAGAGTAGCCAGTCCGTAAGGCCCTTTTGAACAGGCTCCCAAAAATTAAAGTTTTTTAAGCGATTGTCTTTTTTGTTTTTCTTTTTTTGATATGCGATTAGGGTTGCCCCTTTTTTTTGTGGATATTTTCTTCGGGCGGACCAAAATATCTTCTTCTGCTGTTTTAGAACATTTTTTTTGATGGATGCGTTTGATGAAGGCCTGAGATTCAAAAAAAGCAAACATATGGCGTGTGGCTGCCTTTTGGATTTTGCGATCACTTGAGACTACCATAATTTCCTGGTGGGGGTGGTCTTTCATGTAGTCAATCATATGGTCATCTGCAGTTTCATGAAGGGGTGTGTAGATGACCTTGATGTTTTCAATGACCATGTCATCTCCAAAACGCGTACCGTTATGGGTGCCATCAAAAAACAAAACAATATCATGCTTGGATTTTTTTTTGTATTCAACAAGGTTTTGAATGAGGTCTTCACGTTCAGAAACATTGGCTTTGCCTAGAACGTTATAGCCGTCAATAATGATAGTGGCCATGCGCGACTTTTCGCCTCAAAGATGAAGGTTAAGTATTGAGCAATACCTAAATCTCAAAATCAATACCTGTAGGTTCAAGCAGGACCATGAAGTTTTTCAATGTTGCTTGAATGTCTTGTGAGGTTTCAGGTAAGTTGGGTGTAAGTTTCACTTCTGTGGTTTGGCCAACCTTATCGTATGAAAATTCAATTTTTGCAGTTTGTTTTTTGCTTTTCTTTTTTTCAATCGAAGCGATTTTACCCAACGAAGAGTATGCAAAATAAATCTCAGTCCCCAAATGGTCTGCAATGTGGCGAATTTTGCCACGAGCTTCGTACGCAATTTTTAAGTGCTCTCGGACAGGTTTTTGACCTGGCAAGATACTTGATGTGGCATTTTTTGTAGATTGAGCAAAAACCAGATTGCCTTTGGTATCATAGCGATAGCGGAGCGATTTGCCATTACTCTCCTTTATGTCAGATATACTTTTAAAACGTGGTTCGTAAATAAACTCAGTGACGTCCCCCTTAGCATTTGTTCGAGACTGTAAATTATTTTCCTGATCATACAGAAATATATCATTAATCCCTGTTGAGCTTTTGATGCTGATCGGCTTACCACAGCACGTGGACAAAACGGTAGTTGTTTTGCTGCCTTTGGGATCCACGTATACAATTTTATTTTCATGATCAGTGTATTGGTACTGGGACGTTTCATTTTTATTCTCAGTGACTTTGGTCCAAAACGTTGTGCCATCTTTGCCATATTCAAATGAGGCATGTTTGGACCCCGGTCCAATTTGGTTTGAAACGCGCCCGTCCTTTTGGTAGCCAATAGTCGTGCTGGTGCCATCTTCAAAGGTGATCTTGGTCATGCGATTGAAGGTGTCGTAGGCGTAGGTCATGGTTTTTTTATCGAGCCCTGTAAACGAGGTCAGGCGCAGCTGCGAATCATAGCTGTATTTAAGCATGCGCTGATGGGAATCTTTGATAGACTCGATTTTATCATTTTTGTTGTAGGTGATGCCAATCGTGTTGCCGCATGCATCTGAAACCTTACTGAGTCTGCTTAATCTGTCGTAGATGAACCTGAGGGTGTTATTGTTGCGATCTTGAATTTTGATCATCAGGCCTTTGGCATTATATGTTTCAGTTTTACCAGCTTCGTTTTCGCGGGTAAAGCCACTGCTTTTCTGAGTTAGGTATGATGTGCCTCGGTTTTTGGAAACATACTTTCCGCTGGGTGAGATCCGCGTAATGGTCACGTGCTTTTTTTTCAAACTTTCGTAATAGGAAGGGTCATTATAGAGCCTTTCTTTAAGCTTGTCGTAAAACGCGTCACCTTTGCCAGACTTGTTTTTTAAGGCTTTGATGTCTTGGGCTTTGCGTTTTTCCAAAATGACATTAATAATTTCTTTTTGAGATTGGTATTTGTTTTCGACAGGTAAATATTCGTTCACAAATCCATCGGCTTCCACGACTTTCAAACCATCTTCTTGACCAACAATAATTTGAATATCATAGTTAAACGTCCAGCCATGGCCAAAGGGACCATTTTGAGTTGAAAAGCTGTTATACGACCGGTAGACTTCTAAGGGATAGTTAAAGCAAGATAAGTAGTAGTCTTGCAATGGCAGATAAAAATTACCAGTCCGTGTATTAACAGGATCCGGAGGGTGGTGAACAAAAAGCAAATCTCCAGCACGGCCCTGCCCTAGATTTTTTCGATCAAGCGTTTGGTCAGCTCCAGCAGCAACAATCCACAAACAACCCAGTGCCAATATAAGTTTCTTCATGCATCCATCCTATCCTCAATTGTAAGGTGCAGTCAAATGACAGTAGAGAAAAGCAATCATAAAAATAGGCAAGGCAAGTACACTCACCTGTTCAAGGCGCAAAGGTGTTAAGCCGCCTGGACTTGCCTGGCGGCTTATGTTAAAGGGCGTGTTATGAATTTGCACACAAAACATTTATTAATTATGACCATGTCGCTTTGTCTGGTTGATTTTTCCTTCGCGTCCGAACGTGCTGTCAGCATCGCTAAAGATCTTCAAGCTTCAGTGGTCAATATTGGTTCGATTAACACATCGAATAACCCATATGATGACAATGCCAAAAAATCTAAACAATCTCGCAGGCAGTTTGAAAAAATGTTTGGCGAGCAGGGCGCGGCAGAAAAAGCGCTTCAGAAAAAAGAAATGTTGGGTTCAGGGTTTGTGCTCAGCTCAAATGGTTACATTGTGACCAATCAACATGTTATCAAGGACGTTAAGACCATTCTAGTCACTTTTTATGACAATTCAGAAGCTTTGGCTGAGTTGGTCGGCGCGGATGAAAAAACCGATATTGCACTTTTAAAACTTGTTAATGATAAACCAGGCCTTAAGGGCGTCACTTTAGGTGATAGTGATACGCTGAGCGTGGGTGAGAGTGTGATTGCCATTGGAAATCCCTTTGGTCTCGCCTACTCAGTCACCGAAGGTGTGCTCAGTGCGAAATCTAGATCAATAGGGAGTAGGTATGATAATTTCCTGCAAACGGACACTCAAATTAACCCGGGCAATTCAGGGGGTCCGCTCTTAAACCACAAGGGTGCTGTTGTGGGTGTGACGACTGCTGGCATTATGGGCACGGGTATTGGATTTGTTATTCCGATTAACTTGGCCAAAAATATCATCACAAAAATTCAAAAAAAAGGCGTCGTGATCAGAGGGTCGCTCGGTACACGCTTGCAAAGAATTGACTTTAACCTATCAAAGGCACTGAAACTTCCAGGTGTTTACGGCGCACTTGTAACAGATGTGGTTAAAGGCTCTGCAGCAGAAAAAGCAAACTTAAAGTCGGGGGATGTTATTGTGAAGTACAATGGCAAAAAAGTTGAAGATTCAGACGAGCTTGTTGTTTGGGTTGGTGGCTCGGCTATTGGATCTCAAGCCAAATTGGATTACGTGCGCAATGGCAAGGCAGAGTCAACCACTGCAACCATTACACCACACGCGCTTGATAAGCATAAGAAACGCGTTGCGCCCTCTGCGGAATCCAAAAAAAGTAAGAAAAAAATGACCAATAAGCTAGGCGCTTCAGTCTCTAAGTTAGATAAGAAAAAAGCCAATATTCTAGATGTTCCTCTTTCTGTTCAAGGGGTTGTACTAGAGGGTGTTCAGAGAGGGTCAAGCTTGCTTTCAAGTGGTATACGTCTTGGAGACGTGATCATGGAGGTCAATGGTCAGTCTACAAAATCTGTATATGATTTTGATCAGGCTATTTCTAAACTGGGCTCTGGGTACCACCTATTTAAAGTCAAAAGAAAAAAAACCACAAAGTATTTTGGTTTTGAAATATAAGAATCAAAAAAAACAGAGAGGTAATAGAGATGAATCATATTAAATCGTCCCAATTTTTAAATTTAATGGCGTTTGCTGCAGTTACAATGATGTTGTTTTCGGCACATGCCATCACGTCAAAGGATGAAAATGCTTATACGCGCAAAGGTGTATACTTGGGATCATACTCTAAGCTCAAGAAAAAAATTCCAGAGGGCTATGGTGTAATTTTTATGCGCTTAAACTTGGGTATGAAAAATAAGAATGGAAAGTTCAAATCTTTAGTCAGCTACAAAAAGGGCGGAGATGTGCACTTGGGTTTTACATTTAATGACGATCCTATCGTGTTAACTGTGGATAAAGGCAATGGAAAAAATAATTGGTCACCTAAGGCTGATGAGACGTATCATGCTAGGGGCAAAGAGATTGCTATCTTGGTTCCAAAAGAAGATCGTTTTTTAAAATACGTTTACTTTATTGGAAGCACCGACACAAAACACTTTGGCAATACCATTGAAATTACAAAAACATACATGGATTGCCCAATTGATGCCCCCATTGTCTTTGGTGAGAATGATACTTATTTGTACGTTGGTGACATCTATTGTGAGCTCGAGAAATCAAAAGCAAAGAAAGGCAAAAGCCTGATTCCAAAAGCAGTTTACATCAAGGATGGATTAGATGATTGGATGAAAAAATCTTTTATCAAGAGTCGCCTTAAAAAGGGTGTTGATGCGCCAACAAAACAAATTCTAGAAGGATTGCCCGACTCTGATGAGAGTGAAGCTGAAGATGTTGTTTGGCTTCCAAAATTCCAACGGGTCAACAGCTAACTGCTTTTTGTTAAAAACGGAGAATAAAGAATCATGAAAAAATATTTTATTTATAGTTTAGTCCTGTTTATGGCTTCAATATGTTCAAATGCATACGCATACGAAACCATGAGAGAGTTTACGTTTGGAGGTTCTTATGGCGCTCCAGGGAATTATCTTGGCGGGCACCTTGAGTGGACCAACATTCAACCCTCTGGCTTTGGTTTCCGACATGGACCTACCTTTCTTAGGTCTGGCAAAGATGAAATTGAAGTTCAAGGAGTACAGGTTGAACTTGATGCTTGGCGAATAGATTATTTTTTGGGTTCCGTCTTTAGATTCGGTCAAGCGCCGAGAAAGGGCTTTTTCCCCAAGCTATTGCCAACCGCTGTACTTGGCATTCCGATAACGTACATGTCTGTTAATGATGAGGGGTTTTGGTCAATGTCTGCGCGTTTGGGTGGGGAGGTCTATGTGCCCATTGGTCTTAAGAGCAATGGATATTCAAATGTAAGATATAGACTTTTTGGCTTGGCCGCATATGCGGATTACCCGCTTTATGTATCTGCTATTGACGGATCCGGACCTATTATTGACGATATTGAAGAGGGATTAAAGCGCCTTAACCTTGTACTTCAACTGAAATTCAACTTTGGTCGTCGCAAGTAAAGAGCGTCGTTCGGGTAATGCCTATCAGCTTGTTTAAGGGTATCGTTTTTTGTGCGGGCATTTTCTAAGAAAGATATGGGATGACTCTAAGATTTTTGAGTAAGGCCATACATGTCAAGCAAATCATGATAATGGTGCTTGTATCGCTTATCTATACACAGTCTTTTGCAGCTAAATCAGACGATGATGATGCTATAAAACGACAGGGCGTGTTTTTAAACACATTTACAAAACTTAAGAAAAAAATCCCCGAAGGATACGGCGTTATCTTCATGCGGTTGTATATTGGGACGCAAGACAATGAAAAGTTTGTGTCGATTGTGCGCCATAAAAAACGCAACAATATCCATCTAGGTTTTACATTTGATAACGATCCAATTGTTTTGACGGATCAGACAAAAAATCAAAAAAACAATTGGTCTCCAAAGGCCGATGAGACTTATAAAGTCAGGGGACAAGAGATAGCGATTTTAGTACCCAAAAACAATCGTTTCTTAAAGTATGCATATTTTTTATCAGACTGGTCATCTACAACTTATTCATTAACCCTTACCTATATGGGATGTCCCATTGATGCACCGATCAGTTTTGGTAAAAATGAAACTTATCTTTATGTTGGGGATATATATTGTGAAGTTGAAAAATCCAAAAAAAAATGAAAAATACCTTAAGCGAAGATCAGTTTATATCAAGGACGGCTTAGAGCAGTGGATGAAAAAGTCACGTTTTATAAAGCGGCGTCTTAAGGGTGTGGATATGCCAACCAAAAAGATTCTGGAGGGCTTGCCCGACTCTGACGATAGTGATGCTCAAGATATCGTGCTCAATTCTGGACCTACCCAACGAGCCGGTTAGCGGTATCAACATGTCATGCGCAAACTATAAAATGATAAGGTTGGTTTAAAGATGCAAAAATTTTATGGTTATTTAGTATGTTTTTGTGTGTTAATTGTGTCAACGCCCTGCTGGGCAAGAAACATCTATGATTTTTCGTTTTCTCCGACCTTTATTCCAAAGCAAGGCTATTATGGATTTAGTTTAGATTTTTCTAAGATCAGGCCCAATGGCATAGGAACCAAAAACAATGCATTTGTACATCTGTCACCCAATCTTCCCATTGATATTCTAGGAAATTCAGAGGAACTCATAGCGGTTAAATGGGGATATGTTTTTGGTTTGTCCTATGATTTTGCTACGCAACCCCGAAAAAATCATTTTCCAAACATTTTACCCTCTATCATTTTAGGTTTTCCAATCGGATTTGATTCGCTCAATGTTAGTGCTATCGAAACAACGGGTTATACGTATGCAGATTTCGCAGTATCTCTTTATGGCGGCTTACGACTGGGTGGAAAAGTGGCTTTTCCAATCAAGGTTAAAAATATCGGCTACGCCAATGCAAAATACCGTACGATTGGCCTATCTGCGCTCATAGACTATCCCCTATGGAGAGTGAGTCTGACAAATAAAGATGATACTAAGCTTGAAATTGGCAATGAAGTTGTGACGGCTGATACCTATCAACAAGGCTTAGATGAACTTACCTTTTTGCTTCAATTAAACTTTACCTTTGCATTCTTTGGCCGTTAACCCATATTTAAGCTAGACTAATTTTTTCTTTTGCTGTTGAAGCATTGAAAATCATTTTAGGAAGGTCCTTATGAAACACAGAAAAATTTTGATCATCTTATGGATGCTTGTGTCAACTGTATTTGCATGGTCCTTGCCTATTCATGCGCAGGGCTTTTGTAGCCAATCTACGCTAAGTGCAAAGCTTGGTGTTATGAATAAGAGCTTTGCTTTTGGTTTTGAGCAAAGGTGTGGTGGCTCAAATGGGGGTTTGTTTGGTTTTGCAAGTGTCGAATATATCATGCCAAGAAAGTCCTCGGGAACATCAGTGCAGACCTCTTCGGTGCCTTCAACGGGGATCAACAACTTTGGTCTAGGTGGTGGTCTAGGCTATGACTTTGCAGAGGTTGTCGATATTGAGAGTTTGCATCCATTTATTGGATTAGGCATACGCTTCTCAGTTCTGAGTACTTCTGGAAATGGTTCGCTCTCCCTGACTACAAAATTACCCGCCGGCGTTGATTATTATATTACCGAGGAGCTGGCTCTTGGTGTGGAATATTCATTCAATCATGCCTATAATGGCTTGGGTTCAAGCAGTTCGTCTCTCACGTATCATGGCGCACTTTTTCGCATTAGTTTTTTGATCTAGAAATGTCCGCCAAAAGGCGCACGACAAAAGGTCTTGCCATTGAAGCTCACAGAGTGTTAAAAGCTTTTGAACATTGAACTTCGGGCGTATTTGCTATTTAAACTTTAATAAATTGGTAGACGTTTCGACACAATTGAAAGGGACTCAAAATGAAAATTAAAATAACAATGCTTTTAACAATGATCCTTGTCATGGGTGGCATTAAGACAGCCCAAGCACAATACTACTCATTTTGCGCTGATCAGATTATCACCTTAAAGGGGGGTCTTATTGGTGGAGATCTTGGTGCTGGATTTGAACAGCGATGTGGCGCACAAGACGGCGGTGTGTTTACGTTTAGTACGCTTGATTATACAACGCAAAAAGGTTCTTCTATCACAGTAGCTGGTACAACAACATCAACCCCGCGGTCCCATTCAATTGGTGCAGGCGGCGGCCTGGGTTATAATTTTACTGATGTCATTGGGCTATCAGACTTGCATCCTTTTTTAGGCGTAGGCTTGTTGCTCGGTGTAAATTTTGTTAGCGATGATTTTAGTGGAGGTGCAGGTATTCAAGCGCCAGTAGGGGCTGACTATCTTGTCTCAGAGGGTTTTGCTATTGGTGCCGAATATGTCTTTAATCATATATGGGACTTTAATGAATCAGGCCTAAATGGGGCTTCGCATGATATTATGCTTAGACTAAGTTTTTGGTTATAAGGCATAGCACTTGCCAATATCCCCTGAACATGGCTCTCAAAAACATCTTGCAAAAAAACAAAAGCAGTGCCATATCTCAACCTGACAGCGTTCTGTCAGGGTTTTATAATGTAGGGGGTCTAAGAGCCTCGTAGTGAAAGGAATAAACATGAAACATAAGTTTTTTATAGCAGCTATAGCTGTATGTGGTTTGTTAAAAATGGGAGTTGCAGATGCACAGAACGTAACATTCTGTGATGAGCTAACACTTGGCTTGAAAGTTGGTTCAATCCAAAAAGAGCTTGGATATGCCATTGAACAAAGATGTGGCAAGTCTGGTGGTCTTTATACGTCTGTAGGTCTTGATTATTCAACGAAAGAAGCCCTCTCTGTAAGAGCTCATTATTTAGGCATCAATCTTGGCGCTGGGTATGATTTTGCAGAAATGCTTGGCGTTGAGGACGTGCATCCATTTATTGGTATCAACCCATTGTTTGGTATTAATCTTGTCAATGCAAGTAATGTAGATCCAAGCTATGGACTTGGGTTTAAAGTGCCTGTAGGCGCTGATTACTACATCTCAGAGCAAATCTCTGCCGGTGCAGAATATGCCTATAATTACACTTGGGGTCTGGGCAATAATAGCGGCAACGGAGATTTTCACAGCTTCTTTGCACGTGTAAACTTCTTGTTCTAAATTTTTTTTAGGACGCAGGATCAAGGCGGGGCCCTCATAAAGGGTCCCGCCTTTTTTATTAAATTCTTGCTATTTAGCTGGCGTGAAATATCTTCTTGCGAGTATCTTTGCTGTTACCCCTATGAAAGGAAATTAAAACAATGAAAAAACTAATTTTTTTACCTGCACTTGTATTTGCATGCATGCTGGGTGCTGCCAGCCAAGCCCAAGCTGGTTTAAATGATCTCTGCAGCGATAAATCCTTTGGCTTAAAAGTAGGTTCTGTGGCCAAGGACTTAGGTGTTGGTGTAGAGGTTCGCTGTACTTCACCATCGTATGTGTTTTGGGACTTTGATGTAGATTACAGCTTCACAGAAAAAGTAGGCGGTAAGCGCGGACACTTCTTGGCGCCGGCTTTTGGTGTGGGCTTTGATTTTGTTGACGTAGCAGGTGTAGAAGACTTGCATCCGTTTCTCAATGCCCAAGCTTTGTTGGCGATGGCATTTTTTAATAATAATTTTAACACTGGGCCAGGTTTTCGATTTGGACTGGGCGCTGACTACGGCATTACTGACACCATGTCTGCAGGTGTGGAATACAACTATAGCCACGTGTACTATGTTGGAAGCAATACAAGTAACGATGGTTACTCCACATTTTTTGCCAGAATCAACTTCGTTTACTAGGACTTGTTAAGATTCAAACACCTACTGTTAAATCCAACGCAGAGAAGGCCTTGTTGCATTGGTTTCTCACAGTAGGTGTTTAAATTATCTACAGGTCCTAATCTGTCATCAAGAAAATTGACCATGCGAACACCGCGTGCTAGTTCACTTAAATGGATGTAAGTGAACGCTCTGTTTCGTATGAAGATATAAAGTTAGCCCATTCACGCATCAAAAAACATTTAACCCCTACGCCTATTTCCCTACTCTCTGTCCCTAAGTTAGACAGAAAAATTTTTCTTAAACTTGATATATTGCAGAGGACAGGTTCTTTCAAGGAGCGAGGCGCACTCAATGCGCTTTTGGATATTAAGCAAGCCAAGCAAAAAACGCATGTTATTGGAGCATCAGCCGGCAATCATGCGCAGGCAGTAAGTTACCATGGGCAAAGGCTCGGGCTTGATATTTCAATGGTCATGCCAGTCCATACCCCTATTAACAAAATTATTTCTACCAAGCGTTGGGGCGCCAACATTGAGCTCAAAGGCAACACACTAGACCAAGGCATAGAGATTGCCAAAACTCGCGCTTTAGCAAATGGCTATGCCTTTCTTCATGCATATGATGATGCGCGCATTATTGCAGGCCAAGGGGTTTGTGGATTGGAGATCATCGATCAGTTAGAATCAATCGACACAGTGGTTGTGCCGGTGGGTGGAGGCGGTTATTTGTCGGGGATAGCCATTGTTCTCAAAACTTTGTCGCCCAAAACGCGGATCATTGGGGTGCAGACTGAGAGTTACCCAGAAATCGCCTGTGCATTTCAAGGGAAGACCTTCAGCCCCCCAAGTCAGAGGTCAACCATTGCTGATGGCATCGCGGTCAAGGGGTGTGGCAAGCTGACCCTCCCGCTTCTGAAAAAATATGTGGATGATTTTGTCTTGGTCAGTGAGACAGACATTGCAGAGGCTGTTTTTTATCTTTTACAGCATCGTAAAATTTTGTCTGAAGGAGCAGGTGCAGTAGGGTTTGCAGCCCTGCTCAGTGGCAAAATTAAAACAGAAAAAGATGAACGTGTGCTTACGCCCATATGTGGTGGCAACATTGATATGAGCTTACTATCGCGCGTGATAGAGAAGGAATTCCTTAAGCAAAGCCGGTTACTGAAAGTTAATGTGGTGATTTCAGATCGCCCAGGCTCCCTTCACCGTTTGACAGGTGTTATTTCTGAGGCAGGGGCCAACATTATTCACATTCAGCATGATCGAGCGTTTATTGACTTGCCCTTTTACGACACGGGGACGGAGCTTATTTTGGAAACAAAAGGCAAAGAACACGCCTCAGATGTTGTGAAACAGCTAAAAAACCACTGCAGAAGTGTAGAGGAAGTGTGTTGATAAAATTAGAATGGCGAAAATTGGCCAATTTGTGTACACTAAATAGGGTGTACTCCCTAATAAAGCTTAAAATTGGCGCAAATGGATCGTATGACTGTAGAATTTGAAAAAACACAACCCATTATTAAAAAGAAGGGTCTCGGCCAAAAAAAGACGCATGCCTTAGTCCTCGAGAAGTCATATTTGGTAGCCATGACAGGCCCACATGCTGGTATCGTTTTTACGCTGCAGCAGGGTTGTATGACAGTCGGCCGCACCAAAGAAACAGATATTTTCTTGCAAGATGACCAAGTCTCACGGATGCACGCCCAGTTTACGGTAGATCGTGGAGAGACGACCCTGGCGGATTTAGACAGTACCAATGGAACAGTCGTTAATGGTAAAAAACTAAATGTCGAAACAGCTCTGTCAGACGGTGATGAGGTTCAAATTGGTGGAACAAACTTTAGATTTTCAATTCATAATCCTATTGATGGCAACAAGCTTGGTCTGAATAATCATGGCTATTTTGAGACACGTTTGCAAGAAGAGCTTGACCGGGCCTCCCGCTATAAAAGGCAATTATCAGTTCTGATGATAGGGCCATCACTAGATCCACATGACGTGCAAGAGCATAGCGCATTGCTGAGTCAAGAATACCCAGCTGTTGTAGAGTATATGCAAGGCATTACGCGTACCATGGATTTACTGGCCCATTACGGGAAGTTTGAGCTCGAACTCATTTTACCTGAAACCGACAAAGTGTCTGCAGTTCAGTTTGCCAAGCGCATTTCCACCGAAACCAAATTTAGCAAAGATATCTCGGTGAGTGTGGGTGTAGCCTCTTTTCCAGATGATGGCGGCTCAGCCGATATTTTGATTGAGCGCTCAAGAAAAGCGTTGAAACAAGCCCGCTCATCAAAGCATAATTCCCAAATTGCGCAGCACGAAGAGGAACCTCGTCGTGTCATGCTCACAGGCAAAAAAGAAATTATTGTTCGAAGCGAAAAAATGAAACAGCTCTTTGACGTGATTGATCGTATTTCGAAATCTAATATTACAGTCCTGATCCAAGGAGAAACTGGCGTAGGCAAAGAGGTTGTAGCAGAGGTTATTCACACTAAGAGCAAACGCGTGGACAAGCCCATGGTATGTATCAATTGCGCCGCTATTACCGAAACGCTCTTGGAATCAGAGCTCTTTGGTCATGAAAAAGGATCCTTTACTGGTGCAGATACACGCAAAATTGGTCTATTTGAAACAGCCCAGGGGGGGACGATTTTTCTGGATGAAATTGGTGAGATGCCACTTAAAACCCAGGCCAAGTTGTTGCGAGTGCTTCAAGAAAAAACCATCATGCGCGTTGGCTCCAGCAAAGAAATCACTATTGATGCCCGTGTGGTAGCAGCAACCAATCGCAAGTTGGATGAACAAGTCGAGCTGCATACCTTCCGTGAAGATTTATACTATAGGCTTAATGCAGCTACACTAACTATTCCGCCGCTTCGGAAACGCAAGGAAGAAATTCCTATGCTAAGCAAGATGTTTATTCGCATGTGTTGTGAAGAAAATGGCATGGGCCAAAAAACCATCAGTCCAGAGGCCATAGACTTATTGATGCAATATGATTGGCCAGGCAATATCAGGGAATTGAAAAATACCATTGAACGGGCTGTGATTATTTCTGAATCGGATGTGATTTACAAAGAATCACTTTCCAGCAAGCTCACGACAGAAGACTATGGAAGTGTGTCTATGTCAGGTTTTTCTGATGTTGATCCGTACATGTCAGACAATGCAACTGTGGTGGGTGACATGAAAGAGGTCGTGGCAGCGTACGAAAAAGATTTAATTACCAAAGCACTTCAAAAAGTAAACTGGAACCAGACCAAGGCAGCAGACTCCTTGAATGTGCCCAGACGAACCTTGGTATCCAAGATTAAAAAATACAATATCAAGAAAAAATAACCTTATCAAAGGAGGGGCCATTTGATTGAAAATCACAAAGACACAATGCAGTTTTTTAGACAAAAAATTAAAAAAATTCTATCCTCAAAAAAAGTATCCATCCAAGAGCCCACAGAATTCTATGTGGTGCAACTCTTAAGCTCATTTAGCAGCCCACAAGGCATCTCGCAACACCAGGACTATAACCAAGACGAAGCACTTGCATTGCTTCTAGCTCGTGCCATGGAAGCGCAAAATCCACATGAACGCTTTGCGGGGTTTAAAGCTCTTGGGGACCGATCCCTATTTATTTCAGGTATATTTGGTGATTCGCTCAAGGAAAAAATTGTAAACCTGAACTACTATGCGCAGATGGGACAACACGCCTATCAAGTGCTCTCTCAGATAAGTGCGCATAATAACTTTTCAGAGATTTTTATGGAAATAGCGAGTAAGTTTCACTTTCTTGTCGATACCCTTTCAGAGCTCAGTGAAGAGTTTTATATGACATCCAATGAAGATATCTTAAATGTCTATGAGCGATGGGTTCAGCTCAAAAGCGATCGCCTGCTTAAAAAACTCATCAAGCAAGGAGTTGATCCATTTCACGAAATCAAGAAAAAAAACATTCATTAGAAATCTCGGCCATGATTAAAGCCATTCAAAAAAAAATACAGAGTCTCTACAGGGTTGAATCCATTCCTTGTATTATGGAGTATTTAATCAGCAAAGAAAAGCTTCAGAATTTAAACCTGATGATCAGGCCGCAGGTGGTTTTAAAAAGAGATCCATCGGGCATTTCGCTTGGCGTTTACTTGGGAGACCCCAAACAGATCAAGCACCTAAAACAAACCTCAGACTTAAATCTCTACACGATGATAGTTGAAGAGGTGAGCCACTTTATTTATCTGTTTTGGAACATGCAACATGAGCGAAGGCTCTCCCTTTTGGACCTTGAGGTGCAGGGCGAGATTGATAAGTTCTTATTGGTAGCTGACCAGCTGGGGTATTCCAATGCTTTGATTGAAAAAATATTTAATAAGTACTTATTAAGAAAAGGCATGCCAAAAGAGGAAAAGGTGCGCTACAGACGGGCGAATCAATTGGGCAAAATCTTGATCAAGGAAATGGCCAGTCGAAAATATCAGAGAAAAAAAATGTTGGATTTTCTACGTATATTTTATAGAAAGGGATCAACGTACAGAATAAACCAACTTTCAAAGATAAAATCTAACTCATAAAAAACTTGTTCTTCAAATCAAGGGGTGGTAGCGAAAAACATGGCCGAAAAGAAAAAAGATAAAAGAACCTCTAAACGCGTTCCCGTTAAATTTCAAGTGGACTTTCATTCCGACGGACATTTCCTGATTGAATACGCTACCAATATAAGTGAACAGGGTATTTTTATCCAAACCACAGCGCCTAAGAAAATAGGAACACGGTTAGAGCTTGAATTTTCATTGCCAGATACAGAGCTCAAAGTTAAGGCCATTGGAACAGTCGCATGGGTTAACCCATTCAGAAAAGATTCAGAAAAAAACTATAACCCAGGTATGGGGATTCAGTTTGAAAGCTTGTCTGATATTGACCGAGAAACCATATTGTCGTGCATCAAAAAAGTTGCAGTGCTTTAGGCGCCTGCCTAAGCCATCCATACCGTTAGTGAAACGGTTTTTCGCAGCAGACGTTCAATTGTAAAGCGGACCTACTTCTTTGCGGGAGACACTTGAAGGGTCATGTGTTGTTCTAAAATATCAATGAGAACTTCCCTGATTCCCTCCTTGTCTTGGATCAAGGGATTGACTGCCCACCGCTTTTTAGCAGAATCATACAAAAATTTTTTCTGAGCATCATTGGCAAAGGCATTAGCGTGAGCCTTGCTAAGAATTAATTTACGGCCAATCAATTGAAACTGTTTGAGTATGGTCAGGCGGTTATGAGATTTAATCAGTTTTTGAAGCTTGAAGAAGGATGCTTGGTCAGCAGGAGATTGGGAAAATATATAGTCTATTTCGTTTCTTTGAATGCCTTTCTCAATAATTCTTTTTTCAGTCTGAAGGTTTTGATAGGTCTGCGACATATCAATATTTTGAATGCGCTCAAGTGCTTCCAAGACAGATTCACGTTCTTGTCTCTTATAATTGCTTGAGGCATCTGTATAGGCTTGAGATGCTTGGGGCGTATTAAGATTTTTGCCGCCTGCTTTAGGCTTGGCACTTCCATCTCCTGAGGCAGCTGCACTTTGGGCCATAACCAAGGCCTCAGCAATATTTTGCATGCTCCGTTGGTGGGCTGCGTGCGATTTATTATTGCCTCCGCATTGGTTCATCATCTTTGCCATGGCCATGCCCTTGTTTTGATTTCCCCCGGTGCTTGCTTGGCCTGCCTGCTGCTCACTAGCATCACCCGACGAGCTGCCTGATGATGAAGCTGATAATGCCAGGTTGCCTTGATAAGCATTTTTAAGCATGCGGTTCCAGCTCAAAATATCAGAGGTGGATATGATGTCGCGGTTATGGGTCAAAGGATCTTCTTCAAAGAGAGAACTAGGGTTCAAAGCCTCAGAGGTCTGCATTCTGTTTAGCAAAGCCTCATGGTCTGCGTGGATGATGTCTGTAATGGTTTGGAGATTAAGGCCACGCGCTTTTTTTTCAAAAATAAGGTCAAAGGCAATGTTGGCTTTAGGTTTAGAAGAAAACGATACTTCTTTGGCATCTTTAATAATCAAGCGATAGGTGTGGGTAGGGCTATGCAAGAACAGTTTCTCAAAAGCTTGATCGTCATATACGTTACGGGCTTGCTCAATTTTCAACGGGAGTTTGAGTTTGGCTTCAATGCCTCTTTGTATTTTGACAAAAACATTTGAATAGCCATCACCAAAGACTGTTCCTGAGGCTAAATAGGCCAGCATTATAAAAGCAAATCTACTCACCAGCGTATCATATCACGAGCATATGCCGATATGAAGGGGCATATGGCGGAACTTCCTCAAAGTACATAAATAACTGGAAAAAAAGGGTAAAAAGGGGTTATGGTACAGGTATGCCAGACAGTCGGTACAATGAAAAAAGAAAATATTCTCGGGTAGAAGCTAAAATTAAAGTTGCCTTTAAGACCATTGCAGACCTTAAAGTCGAATATACGCGCAACATCAGTGCTGGAGGTATGTTCCTCAAAACTAACCAATTACTTGATCCCAATGCTGAAATTGCATTGACACTGCATTTGCCTGAAAATATGGGTAAGGTTGCCATCAAAGGTAAAGTGATTCGCCTGATGTCGATGACCCATCCTGATGATGAAAATAAACAAGTGTATGGCGTGGGGATACGCTTTGTTGAATTGTCCCAGGTCATTAAAGAAAAAATAGAAAAAGTCATTGAAGTCCACCAACAGGCAGATGCATCGTGATTAACCCCATGAAATTTAATTAATATACGCTTACGATGTACTTTTGGTCGGTCATAAAGCATTACGGTTTTCCACTTATTTTTTTGATGACCACGCTGGCCATGTTTTTCATTTGCCAACACTATGAGAAATGGCAAAAAGAATCTTCCATTCGAGTTGTCAAAGATATGCAGCATGTTTTTGAACAGGAAGGGTTAATCGAACCTGAGCTAGCCTTTGTGAAAAGCTTTTTTCAAGATCATCCAGAAACAGTCTACGTGCTTTTAAGAGATTCAGTTCAAAAAAGAGAATTGGGCCTGATCAACGTAGAAAGTTTTAAACATGGCGGCGCGTTTATCAATGATATGATTCAGTCCCAGGGTTTACGAAACACAGTGCGATCGCTTAAAAAACAACAGGTCTCACCCAATCGTTTTATTAATCTATTTCAGGATATTTGGTTTGAACAGTCCATGAAGGTGCAGTTTGCGTACCTTAATCCGATGCGTTACCAACAATGGGGTTTGCGTGAGAAGATTCTGCCTTGGGCTTTAAACGCGTGGTATGCCATTGGTATTTTGACAGGTCTGATGATGTTGATATTCATGCAGCCGCCAGTTTTATCACGAAGCCGACGCAGCAGGAAAAAAACCACCTCAAGCTCTTTGGAAGATGAAAAAGAAAATATTAAATTTTTGCAGGATCGCGCGCAAAAAGCTGAAGAGCATGACACGCAAAGCCTGGCCCCTCTACACCAGACAAAGGAACCACTCAAGGATGAGTCCCAAAAACCTATTACCCAGGAGGACGTAACCAAGATCGACCAGATTCCTCCGCAGATATGGATTCGACTTTTGGATGAGCCGGACTTAAAGGATTGGGATACCAAAGGAGATTTTTATGTACGTGAAGATCGAAAAGGTTTGCATGCCGTGGGCTTTCCTTGGGCAAGTTCAATTATTACGCGAAAAGAGGTTCTGTTTCCAGAGTTTGTCTTTGAAGTCGAAGCACGGGTCTTGGCTGGTGATGAAGGTTTCTGTATGTTGTTTCAGGTGGGTGGGCATTCTCTAACCTGGATCTTAGGAGGTTGGAATAATTCCCACAGTGTTGTGTTGGATTATGATGCCACTAAAACTGAACATCAAATTTTAAAAAAGAAATGGTACCACGTCCGCGTCGAGCTTGAAGACGATGAATTGACAGGGTATATCGAGGGACGTACGGCTTGGAAACTTCCAAAGGCTGACATCACCAAAGACTCACAAGATGTGGGGTTCCAAAAAGGCTTGGGTGTTGGCGTCTATAAAACTACCACTAAGTTTAGAAACGTTCGCATTCTGAAAGTATAACGTTTAACCTGATTCATCAACAGGTCCAAGGCACTCACTTGCGTAACATATTGACCAAAGGAACTACACGTGCATCAAAGGGGACCGACCTGCCCATAAATAATTGGGGTTAAATTCCAAACAAGCGTTTGCAATTGTCTGTTGTTATGTTGCCAATGTCTTGGATGGCTTTGCCATGAATGTTTGCGATGGCCTTGGCGACTTCAACAACATGAGCAGGTTCATTGCGTTTGCCGCGGTAGGGTACCGGTGCCAGAAAGGGACAATCAGTTTCAATCAGTATGCGATCCAAGGGAACAACCTTCACCGCATCACGTACATTTTGCGCTTTTTTAAAGGTCACGACCCCAGAAAATGAAATATAAGCGCCCAGATCTACAAACGCTTTGGCTTGATCTGGTGTGCCAGTAAAACAATGAATCACGCCACCGGTTTTAGAAAAAATACCTGCATCTTTCGCAATCTGATGTGTGTCTTCAAATGCATCGCGCGTATGAACACAGATAGGTTTTTTGTCTTGGATGGCCAGTTCGATCAGAGATGCAAAACAGATTTTTTGTTTTTCTCGATCAGAATGGTCATAGTAATAGTCCAGGCCAATTTCGCCCAAGGCAATGACCTTGTCTTTTTGAAGGTAGGTCGCAACGATGTTGTGAACGTCCGGAGTATAAGCGTCGGCATCATGGGGGTGTAGCCCCGCAGCCATGTATAGTGCTGGATGCTCTTTGACAATCTGGTAGGCGCGCGCATACTTGTCTTCTTCGGGGCCTAGGGCAATTTGAATCATGTTTTGAACTCCGGCATCTAAAGCGCGTTGTAAAACAGCAGCTCTATCATCATCAAAGCTTTCAAAATCAACGTGCGCGTGAGAATCAATGTACATGAGATTTCCATTTCATAAAAAAAGCATCCAACTGCAAGGCGATATTTCCAAAGCGCTTATAGATCTGTTGTTCAAGGTGTAGTGCATCTTCAAAGAGGTCGTCGTAAAGTTGATGCTCGGCTACAAGGTGTGCGTGGGTCATTTTTTGAATCAAAAAAGGTTCCAACCATTCAAAAAAGAACTTTAGATCTGCTCTGGTTTTGGACATGGTTTGGGTGAGCTCAAAGACGTCTTTCTCAACAAAAGCTTGGCCTTGTATCATCTTTTGAAGGGGGTCGATCCAGTCAGGCATGTCCCGTTGGTACTTGTCTTGGACTTGGCTTTGGGGGAACTGTATCAAACACATCCGAGATTGAAGCGTTTGTAAGATGTGGTCCTTCATCGGGGCACATAAAATAAAGATTCCATGAGGCGGCGGCTCTTCAAGCGTTTTTAAAAGAGCATTGGATGCATGGGGGTTGAGCCAATGGGCATGTTGGATCACTGCAATTTTTTTGTCAGATTCTGTGGGTGCCTTATGCAACCAGGCCAGTAATTCACGCATGGCCTCAAGCTTGATCATTTTGTCTTGCGTATCGTTGACAAACACATCCGGATGGTTTCTCTGCTGTATCCGCGCGCGTAGCGCATCACGTGACACGGGTTGAGTGGGTTGAAAAATCAAATCACAAAGGTGAAGCATGGTATTTATTTTTGCCTGGTGGGTGGCCTCACCCTCACCGGCAAACAAAAATGCATGATGCAGTCGTCCTTTTTCAACCATGTGTTGGAGTCTTTGGTCAATGGGGTTCATTGTGTATGTCTTTGTAAAATAAACATGAGCGCTTGGTCATGTAAGGTCTGTGGCGTCTGCATGCCGTCGATAACCTGAAAACGATCAGGGGCATGCTCGGCAAGATCAAGATACCCTTGTCTGAGGGTTTTAAAAAAATCAGCGGATTCAGATTCAAAACGATCTTTAGCTTTGCCGCGCGTCTTGATCCGCTCAATGGATACGTGCGCTGGAATATCAAGCACAATGGTTAACTGTGGTTGGACCTCTTGAGTGGCAAAGGCATTAAGCTGTTCAATCCATGGGCGTCCAAGGCCTCGGCCTATGCCTTGATAGACAGTAGATGAATCCATGTATCGATCACAAAGAATAAAATCAAAGTTTTCAAGGGCAGGTCGTAAGACATGTTCGACATGTTGGACACGTGCTGCTTGCATCAAAAGAGCTTCGGATCTGACATGAAGTGCTTCTTTGTGTGGCTGGACCAAGATCTCGCGGATTTTTTCTGCCAGAGGGGTGCCTCCAGGCTCTCGGGTACAAAAGACGCTATGGCCTTTGCTGGATAAACTGATCGATAGAGCATTGATCAAAGACGACTTGCCGGCGCCCTCAATGCCTTCAAAGCTGATAAATAAAGATTTTAATGTGGGATCGGTCGTCAAAAAAAAGCAAACGCTAAAGGTTAGCCCCAAATGAATCAATCAGATGAATGAACCAGATAAATTGATTTTATTTAATCTTCCAAGGGTCCTAAAATGGATACAAGCGACGGGGTTGATCCTTGAGATCTTAAAGCGCGTTTGCGGTCTTTGCCGGCACGTCTTTTTTTGCGTTTTCGGATTTTCTTAGTTTTTCTATAAGGTGCTGCCATAGTGCTGTGGTATATACGTCATCAGATTGAGATTTGCAACACGATTCCATCAAAGCTAAAAGTATTGAGTTTGCCTAGGGCAGTCTGAGCTTTCTTTTCGCTGGAGTAGGGTCCCACATACACCTTATAAAGTTGGCCTTTTTCAACAATCTGAGCATCCAAGGCTGGAAGTTTGGCCTTAAGCTCTTTGAGCTGAAATGTCGCATTCTCTCGGTTTTGATAAGATCCAGCTTGGATCATATATGCCGCCGTATGAATGTGCTCTTGGGATTTTTGTGAAAGAAATTCAAGCGACACCTTAGCAGTCCCTGTTTTAAGCATTCGTAAACGGGATGCGGCCTCACGGGACAAGTCAATGATACGCCCCTTTACAAATGGCCCGCGGTCATTGATTCTAACAATAGTGCTTTCACCATTGTCCAGATTGGTCACACGTACGAGTGTTCCAAAGGGCGCCGTGCGATGGGCAGCAGTCATGATGTCCTGGTCATAGATTTGACCAGAGGCTGTTTTTTGACCATGAAATTTACCCCCATACCAGGAGGCATATCCCATATTGGGATTGTTGCTTTCTACCGTGGGGGGTTGGAACTTCTTGCAATGGGATAAAGACAAGACCAAAAGTAAGCTGACAAGGATGTTTTTGTGTTTTGTAATCATATGCATCTCTGTTAGTAAAGCGTATCTCAAGGATGCTTTTTTGTGAAGGGATGACAGGGTATTTGACACTGTGATCTGGCTTGATTATCAGCTCAGTTCAATAGAATTTATCCTTTCCCTTCTTGATAATATAGTAGAGGATATGCATATGGAAACTTCACCATCTCAAACCAAACTTTTTTTTACACGGCTTGCTGCCAAGCTCATTGATTTTTTTGTGGTGTATCTCATACTGCGACTCAATGATGATACCTTTGGCGTAATTTTGAGCTTACTGTACCTGCTGTCCTCGGATATGTTATTTGCTGGGCAAAGCGTCGGCAAGCGCATCATGGGTTTGAGGGTGATGCACTCGCGTGAGGGTGACGGCCAATGGGTAGGGTGTGATCTAAAACCGTCGGCCATTCGCAACAGTATTTTTGCTTTGATTTTATTTGTGGATGTTATTCCCCTGTTTGGCACCCTTCTGGTTGTTATAGGGATGGTTTTACTCTTGGTGGAAGTTTATTTCATGTTCAGTGACGACGAGGGGATCCGCATTGGAGATATTTATGCCAAGACCCGCGTATATCCGGTCACACTTCAAACCCTAAACATGGACACACAGCCATCAGTAGACCTTTCTGATATGAGCATGGACCAGCCACAAGAAAAAACTATGGAGATGAAAATAGAAGAACCTCAGCTTAAGAGCGAAACAAAAAACTCTGGAAATGCCGCAGAAAAAAATAAAACCATCGACAAAAATTAAAGAAGCCCAAAAGGATTAGCAGTTTTTCGGGTAAGACTTATTTGTTTATTAATGTGTTTGGGACTTTCTTCAGTATGGTGTTGAGCTCTAGAAACTTTACCCTCGGGCGCATGTAGCTTTTGCTTCCTTCAAGCGCAAAAAACAGTGCCTTGATATAGCGCATTGTTTTAAAGAGATAGTCTTCAATACTCTCTTGATCATTTGAATGTTTTAGAGCTTCTGCAATGCTTGCCTCAGCTTGTTGATAAATAAAAGTGTACGTATCTTCATCTTTGGTTCGATAAATATGGTTGCCTAGCGCTTCTACAGCACAACTGTGTTGCTCAAATTCATTGAAGTCCCAAATCTCATGATTTGCATAATGCAGTAAAGTATCAAGGTAGAGATGAGTCAATTGGGTCATACGAATGCATTCAAAAAGATCACCCAGGTCATAGCAAGCAATTGTATGGTTTTTCATAAGCGTTTCGAAAAGGTTGGGTTCGTGATCTTCAATATATGAGGAACCATAAGAGATACAAAGTAGGGTAATCCCAAATGTTTTGGTATCGTACTTAGATTTTATTGAGTTGACCAAATCCAATGCCATAGCCTGGTGTAGCTCAACACCCCGGTGTTTAATGTTTTGAAATAAATCAGAAAGTTGATCTTGGGTAAGATTCATATGCCGAAAACTTTAAATTGTCTCTATACTTACATGATCAGCAATGATGAGATGGTATGGGAGCTCAGTATAATGTATTGGTTCAAGAGAAAATATATATTTCCATTCGTTAACATAGTCTTCATAGTCTGGAACTTTAAAATTATCATTTGGGGTTCTTTTGTTTAGTGAATCTAAATCATAGCAATAGATCTGTAAGAAACTTGCATCGATTTGAGTCGGCGCACGAAGGAAACCAGTATTTATAAAGTTGATTGAACCAATCTTTTGATTGTAGGAATTAGAAATACTGAAAGGTACATTTTCGTCTTGAATACAATCTAAGCAAAGTATTGGATTTTGATTTTTTTGAACAAGGTTATTTATAGCTGCTAAAGTGTCGGTAATGGTTTTATTTTCTGCACCTATTTTTAGTGGATCTAACCTTCTAGAATAAACAGGTCTAATCTCCTTAACTTTTGTAATGCCGTCAACGGAGCTGATTTTAATATCAACGGGCTCATTCTCTAAAAAATATAGCTTAGCGTTTGGGATTGCTTCGTCAGAGAAATCTAACTGACCAGCCTCGGACACAATGCTTCCTGATCTAGATTCCAAAGTATATTCTAGAATATGCCACATTTAGTCTCTTCCTGCTGTGGGACGTCTTACATACACATATACTGCCCCCACTTTCAAATAGCATGGTGCTAAGTGATAAAGTAGAGTGGTTTTGGGGCCATGAAGCCCGAAACCAGACAATAAAAAAATGGAGGCAGAGTATGAAACGACGCAAATGGGATTC
>Ga0209186_1000195_pt1 | contig 48861 bp, 37 predicted proteins | sample SidtaG_FD_187426 | JGI IMG/M metagenome (GOLD analysis project Ga0209186, IMG submission 187426) | Marine algal microbial communities from Sidmouth, United Kingdom - Sidmouth_Male2 metaG (SPAdes) (version 2) | ecosystem: Host-associated > Algae > Red algae > Unclassified | place: Sidmouth... | reverse complement strand
TGCATTACCTGTCGAAACTGCAGTAACAAGTCCGTTGGCATCTACTGTTGCTATACTGGTATCGCTTGATGACCAAACAACCGAGGTGTCGCTTGCATCATTAGGGCTTACTTGAGCCGTTAATTGTTGGGATTCGCCTTCTAAAATAGTTGCTTGTTCAGGAGAAACGGCAATTCCGCTAACAGAAACAATAGGCGCCTCTACGATTACCAAAAATTGGTTTGGTGATGGGTTCAAAATTTCATTTACAATACCAGAAGGCCATCGAACAACAACTTTGTCTACTTGCGTATTAACACCAATACCAAAATGCTGGGTATATGAATTTACAAGACCATAACCCTCACCCGAGCGTACATCTCTAATTTGCATTCCCCAAGAACCATAAAGTTCTACTCTTGCTCCAATTCCATTAATATTACTTTCAGTTCCTTTTAATTGAATATTTAAAAAATTATTTGAATTTCCTTCGTTGAGCCAAATACGATCTTTCGTTGTACTTGGTGAATTCAAACCATTTGCATATCCTGCATAAATATCTAAAAATCCATCGTGGTTTAAATCTCCAACGGAAAATGACTGTATTTGATTTGAATTAAACGGATTTATGGCATTCTGAAATGTACCATCGCCGTTGTTGTAAAAAATATAGTGGTTGTTACCAGAAACCATCAAATCTAAATGACCATCGTTATTGAAATCTCTAAAGAAGCCTTGAATACCATATAAGTTTGCTGGTAGTAAGGTTGGCAAGAGTCCACTATTAACAGTCACTTCTGTAAAGGTACCATCTCCATTGTTTCTCATTAAGTTTGGTCCAGTTCCATGATTAATAACAATAGCGTCTAAATCTCCATCATTATCAATATCACCAAAATCTGTTAGCCAAGTTTGGTCACCAATTTTAAGGTTCGCTTGGGCTGCAACCTCTGTGAAATTATTATTTCCATCATTCTGCCAAAGCATATTTATTCTTCGAGGATCTGAACTACTAGTAACACCTCCACGACATTTTGAAATGTAAAGATCTAAATCTCTATCGTTGTCATAGTCAATCCACATACTTGCGTAATTCCCAGAATTATCACTTAAAGGATCAGTTTCTGTACTAATTAAATTTTCGTTAAAGAAAAAAGTTCCATCCAAATTATTTTCGTAGGCTACAGATTCTGCATCATCATGGCAAGCAAAAATATCTGCCCAACCATCATTATTGATATCTACAAAATTACTTCCTTGAATAAAAATATTTGAATCTGGTAGAATATCTAGACTATATGAATTATTCCCATTATTATTAGTGATTATTTTTAAGTTATCATAGGCGCCACCAGATAAAATATCATTGAAGCCATTTTGGTCAAAATCAGCAATGGCCGTGCTCCATTGATTTCTAGTACTTACTTGGCCGTAATTATAGCTGCTAAAAGACTGACCTGGAGTATTTTGATATTGAATACGAAGGTTTCTTGCGCTATTGAATTGTACAATGTCATCTTTACCATCTCCGTTCATATCAATTACACCCATAGCTAAACCACTAAAGTTATCTTGATCAATAAGATTAGTTGCATCTGTAAAAGCAACCGTATTTGTTCCTGGGTTGCTATTGGTCACTATGATATTTGTAGTTTCTTCATCAGATTGTGAACCGTCGCTAACGACCAATGTCGCAGTATAGGAACCTGGGTTGGTATATATATGATTGACGTTTATACCTTGCGCCGTGCTATTATCACCAAAATCCCAAGTATACGTTAAGTTGTCACCATCTGCGTCGGTCGATGCTGAGGCATCAAAGTCTACACTCAAAGCAGCCGGTCCATAAACTGTAGAAGCCGAGAAATTTGCTTCAGGCGCTGAACTAGTATTCGGGGTTAAACTATTGATCCAATCAGCGATTAATTGAACTCCTTCAGTATCTATTACATCTTTGGCAATAGGAGGCATTTCAATGCCCGTTTGAGTAGAATTCATTCTAAAATGTGCCATTGAATTTGAGACATCTTGCGGAATGATGACTTTAGGGTCATTCAATCCTTCATCATAAACAACATCACCATAAATAATATTTTGATTGGCAAGCGGGGTAGAATAGCGCGCATCAAACATTGCAACATTATCTACTTGTGGATTGTGACAACTGGCACAATTAACATCAAGATAACTTCTAGCTCTATCTTCTAAAGAAGCACTTAAATCATTTTTTGCTGCTACAGCAGGATAATTAATGACATTGTTAATGTCTATGTTTTCGGTAAGAATTCCGAGCTCACTTAGGTTTACCAGTTGATTCATTTCAACTCCGGTACTAGGGTAAATGATCGACTTGTTTAAATTTCGAGTTTTAGGACCTAAAACACTTCCGTTTTGAGGAAAATGACATGATGCACATTCATTTCTGCTAGGGTAGTGCCATGATTGAGTTACGCCATTTACCACTATATCCTCGTCTACTGAATCATTTAAAAGGGTTGCATCTGTTTGAGCTGCATTCCATTTATAGGTTAGGTAGTAAAACACATCATCATCACCTTTTACTTCGAAACGCGTTTCTAGGCGTTTTCCTGGAAATTCAAAGTGCTTGATTAGAACTGCTCCTCTCGGAAAGTTCCAAGCATTATCTTGAGAAAATTGAATTTGTTCTTCAGGTGAATCATGAGTGCCATCATTTGGTATGACCATCCAACGTTTCTTTGCTGCACCATCAGACCAAAATGGTTCAATCATGTCATATGGAATCAAACCCGGAGTCGGTTCAAGCGTATTTAAATTCTCAAAAGCTCCTGTTTGTGATAAAAAAATAGGGATAGAAGTGTTATTGTCTGGTGTTGTTGTTGGTAGATTACCATTTAAGAACTTGGCGATTGCTACAGCATTGATGGCAGGTACATAAATAGATCTTGATGATGAATTTAATGTACTAAAGTTTCTATTGTTTACTTTAAAAATTGCATTGTCATTGCTGGGAATAGCATCTATTTGACTGTAGAATTGACCCGAAGCAAGTTTTTCATGATCAGAAACTGCTAGTAGTTCGTAGTCAGCATCATTAGGGTTATTAATGATACTACGGTAAGAAAAAATCAAGCCAATTATAAGGGTACTTGCAGCTATCGGAACAAGAAATTTAGTATTCATCATTTTTTAGGTCATTACAAAATGAAAGGCTGAAAGATCAAAGCAGTTTTAATATTTTGAATATTAATTCAAATTTTGTTTCGAAATAGAATATCAATTGTGATGCGATTTGAAGGGCGTAACAACCCGAAATCGTGTATAGATTTTCGAAACTTTAAATACTGAAGATAGTGTAGCTTTTCACCATAAATTATGTTTTGATTTGGTATAATTAGAATCAATTTTGAAACTCGAATTAACAAATCTCACGTACTGCAATGTAGTGGATGATCAAGCCCTTGTGATTAGAAATGGATTAATTTTCGGTAAAGTGTAATTTTTGAGGATATAAAGTCAATTTTTGTAATCAACTGGTAACTTCTATAAATGCCCAAGGAAGATAAAAGGTTTCTTAATCAGGTTGTTCTGCAGCTTTTAGATGTTTTTTGGGTAAAATATTTAAAGCCTAATCAAAAGAGATTTGATTTAGAAAAGCTAGGTGCAGGTCTAAAAAGCAAGCATTGATCAAAGCTGAATTTAAAGGTTTTAGCTACCTTATTTTTTCAACAAAATGGTCTATAGAATCAATGCCATTTAGGGATAAATGTTTAATAAAAGCAGATCCAATAATAGCTCCTTTTGCATTTTTTGTAGCGGCTTGAAAAGTTTCAGCATCTTTAATTCCGAATCCAACGATTTGTGGGTTTTTTAAATTCATTTTAGCAATGCGATCAAAATATTCAGTTTGGGTAATTCCAAATCCTGATTTTGAACCTGTTACGCTGGCAGAACTAACCATATAAATAAAACCATTAGAGGCCTCATCGATTTGCCTAATTCGCTCATCGCTTGTTTGTGGAGTAATTAAAAAAACATTAATTAAGCCATACTTTTTAAAAATTGCTTCATAATCGGCTTGGTAGACATCTAAAGGTAAATCAGGCATGATAATACCGTCAATACCAATTTCATTGCATTTGTTACAAAAAGCATCAACGCCGAATTGTAACATGGGGTTAAAATAGCCCATGATAATTAATGGGATAGAAACGGTTTTTCGAATATCTTTCAATTGTTCGAAAAGGGTTTCGGTGGTCATTCCGTTTTTCAAAGCAGCTGTAGAACTATCTTGAATGGTTGGCCCATCAGCCAGAGGGTCGCTAAAGGGTAAACCGATTTCAATCATATCAACTCCATTTTTTTGTAGGTCTTGAATGATTTTGACGGTATCACTAATTGCTGGATAGCCCGCCGTGAAGTATATAGAGAGGAGTTTCTTGTTCTCCTGCATTTTTTGGTTTATTCTATTACTCATTATGCTAGTTTAAAGTAATCAATGTATGTATTCAAATCCTTATCGCCTCTTCCAGACAAACTAATCACAACCACATCTTCAGGTTTAAACTTTCTATGCTCGAAAATGGCAAATGCATGTCCTGTTTCTATGGCGGGAATAATACCTTCTAATTGCGAAAGCTCTAAGCCCGCCGTCATCGCCTCATCATCTGTTGCGGAATAAAATTCTGCTCTTCCTGATTTATGTAAGTGTGAATGCATGGGGCCGACCCCAGGATAATCTAATCCTGCAGAAATAGAGTAGGGTTCTGTTATTTGTCCATCACGAGTTTGCATCAACATGGTTTTACACCCATGAATAATACCTACTTTTCCTAACGCAGATGTTGCTGCGCTTTCTCCTGATTCTACTCCTTTTCCAGCAGCTTCAACCGCGATAATACCTACTTCTGGTTCATCTAAAAAGTTATAGTATGTTCCTGCGGCATTACTTCCGCCACCAATACAAGCAACCACATAATCAGGATTTTCACGCCCTTCTTTTTCTTTCAATTGCCATTTGATTTCTTCGGAAATGACCGATTGAAACCGCGTTACCATATCAGGGTAGGGATGTGGCCCAATAGCCGAACCAATAATATAATGTGTGTCTACAGGATTATTAATCCAATCTCGAATGGCTTCATTGGTAGCATCTTTTAAGGTTCTACTTCCTGATAATGCAGGCCTAACTTGAGCACCTAGCATTTTCATTCGGGCTACGTTTGGCGCTTGACGTGCAATATCGATTTCACCCATATAAACGATACATTCCATGCCCATCAAAGCACACACAGTTGCTGTTGCAACGCCATGTTGGCCTGCCCCAGTTTCAGCGATGATTCGCTTTTTACCCAACTTCTGAGCCATTAAGATTTGACCTATAGTATTATTTACTTTGTGCGCGCCAGTATGGTTTAAATCTTCTCTTTTTAGATAGATTTTACAACCGTGTTTTTCAGAGAGTCGTTTTGCAAAATATAATGGGGAAGGTCTGCCTACATAGTCTTTGAGTAATTCGTGGAATTCCTTTTGAAAAGAATCCTCATACATGATTTTCAAATATTTTTGGCGTAATTCTTCAACATTAGGGTACAGCATTTCAGGAATAAATGCTCCTCCAAATTCGCCGTAATATCCTTTTTCGTTTGCGTGGTAACTCATTAGTTGTCAGTTTTTAGTTGACCTTTGTCAGCTAGTAATTTTTTAAACTCTTTTAGTTTTTCAATATTTTTCAATCCAGGTTTATCTTCAAACTTGCTGTTTACGTCAATGACTTCACAATATTTTGATTCTGGACGTTTCATAAAATCCTTAATAGAATCTAGCGCTTCTAAACTAACACCTCCACTTAAAAAATAAGGCTTGGTTGAAGCGTATTTTTTTAGAACCTCCCAGTTAAACGCATACCCGTTTCCTCCTGGTAATTTTCCTTTGGTGTCGAAGAGGTAATAGTCACAAACATCTTCGAAATGTTTGAGTTGCTCAAAGTCAAAATCATTCATTATGGAAAACACCTTTATGATTTTAATTTGCGGAATAGCTTTCTTTAATTCATCACAAAAAGCTGGCGTTTCTTTACCGTGTAATTGTATTAATAAAAGACCATAAGTTTTTACTTTATCTGCTATTTCTAATAGGGTAGCATCCACAAAAACCCCTACTTTTTTAATTCGATGCGGAATTGATGGCATTTTGCTATCAAAATATCGTTTCGAAGGTTTCCAAAAAATAAATCCTAGGTAATCTGGTTTGAGCGCTGCCACTTCGGTGGTGTTTTTATTCATGCCGCAGACCTTCAACTTCAATAAAGTTGTCCCAATAGATATGGGTATTTCGTCTTTGTTTGAATAATAATATTCCACCTTAGCTTAATTTTTTAATAAATTCTGATGCGCTCTTTCCTGGGTTTCTAGTCTTCATAAAATTTTCTCCAATCAAGAAACCCTGATACCCGTATTGTTTTAAATCTTTTATAGCATCTATTGAACTAATACCGCTTTCAGAAACTTTTATAAAATCATCAGGAATCAATTTTGATAATGATTTACTAGTCTCTAAGCTTACCTCAAATGTTTTAAGATTTCGATTATTTACACCTAACATATCTAGGCTTGGCATGATTGATTTATGCAATTCATTTTCGTTATGGACTTCTAATAAAACATCTAAGCCTAAACTTTTTGCCAGTTCAGAGAACGCTTTGATTTCTTCTTTGGATAAAATAGCTGCTATCAGTAGAATCACATCTGCACCTGAAGCTTTGGCCTCTATAATTTGATATTCATTGATAATGAATTCCTTTCGAAGTAAAGGCATATCGACGCAAGCTCTAGCCAATTGTAAATCTTCTAATGAGCCACCAAAATACTTGATATCGGTCAATACACTCATTCCGCAAACTCCAGCATTTTGGTAGCCTTTTGCTACTTGACCAACATTGGTATTTTGGTTGATTGTTCCTTTGGACGGAGATCGTCTTTTGTGTTCTGCTATAATTCCTGTTTTACTATTTTGCAAAGCGGTAGCCAAAGAGAAGGTTTCTCTGCCGAACAGTACAGAAGTTTCTAACTGTCTGCTAGAAATAAGCGATTTTTTTAAATCAACTTCTTTGTTTTTATCCGCTACTATTTTAGATAAAATATCCATTTTAGTTTTTACTTAGTTCTTGTAATATTTTCAATGCTTTCAGTCCATTTCCATTTAACAAAGATTCTTTTGCTTTTTCAAAGCCATCTTTAATATCGATGTTTTCAACGGTTGAAATTGCAACTCCTGCATTGGCACAAACCACATTATTTTGAGCGTCTGTACCTTTACCTTGTAAAACATTGAGGAATATTTGAGCGGATTCTTCAATACTATCGCCACCTACAATTTCTGATTGTTGAATTGGTTTTAACCCAAAGTCTGATGGTTTTATGATTCCTTCGGTAGCATTAGAAATCGTTTTGGTATTACCCGTTAAAGAGATTTCATCATACCCATCTAGTGCATGTAAAACAGTAAAATTCTTGTCTGTGTTCTGATATAAATAACCATACATTCTAGCCAATTCTAAATTAAAAACCCCTACCATTTGATTCTTCGGAAAAGCCGGATTTACCATGGGCCCTAACATGTTGAAGAAAGTTTTTACACCTAATTCTTTTCGAATGGGCGCGACGTTTTTCATCGCTGGATGGAATAGGGGAGCGTGTAAAACGCAAATGCCCGCTTCATCGATAGACCTCTCTAAAAAGTCAGCTTCGTTACTGAATTTGATTCCTAGAAACTCCATGACATTGCTACTTCCACATTTTGAGGAAACCCCATAATTACCATGTTTGGTCACTTTAACTCCAGCTCCTGCGGTAACAAAGGAAGCAAGGGTTGAAATATTAAAAGTGTCTTTTCCATCACCACCAGTTCCGCATAAATCAACCGGATTGTACGCTGATAAATCAATAGCCAAACACAATTCTAAAAGGGCATCACGAAAGCCTTCCAATTCTTCAATGGTAATACTACGCATCATATATACTGTCAGAAAAGCTGCAATTTGACTAGTATTGTAATCACCTTTGGCAATGTTGACCAAAATCTGTTTCGCATCTTCTTTTGAGAGGATGTCGTGATTTATTAATTTATTGAGTGTCTCTTTCATTTTTTCAACCAGTTTTCAAGAATTTTTTTCCCTTCAGGAGTCAAAACTGACTCAGGGTGAAATTGTACTGCGCAAACGTCGTATTCGCTATGTCTAAGAGACATTACTTGTCCATTTTCGTCAAAAGAAGTGGCTTTCAATACTTCTGGAAGTTCAGGATTCACTACCCATGAATGGTAGCGACCGACTTCGATTTCTTTTGGTAATCCTTCGAATAAAATATCTTCTTGCGTGATATTGATCTTGGTAGCAATACCATGATATACTTCCTCTAAATTGATAAGCGAACCACCAAATACTTCTGCAATTGCTTGTTGCCCTAGACACACGCCAAAAATACTTTTGCTGGGCGCATATTTCGCGATGATTTCTTTCAGTAGTCCTGCTTCATCAGGAATGCCTGGTCCTGGCGAGAGTACTATTTTATCAAAAGCATCAACCTCTTCTAAAGCCAATTGGTCATTTCGTTTTACAATGACTTCGCAATCTAAATCCTCTAAATAATGGACAAGATTATAGGTGAAACTATCGTAGTTATCTATAACAAGTATCTTCTTCATCTTAAATAGTTTCTGCGATTTCTAAAGCTTTTGTCAAAGCGCCTAGTTTGTTATAGGTTTCTTGTAATTCGTCTTCAGCATCAGAGGCTGCCACTAAGCCCGCACCAGCTTGGTAATGTAATTCGTGATCTTTACTGAGAAAGGTTCGAATCATAATGGCATGATTGAAATTTCCTTTAAAGTCCATAAAGCCAATGGCACCACCGTAATAGCCCCGACTAGTTTTTTCATACTTTTCAATAAGTTGCATCGCCATGTGCTTGGGCGCTCCGCTTAAAGTTCCAGCAGGAAAAGTATCTGCCACCACTTTCATAGTGGGAATGTCTTTCTTCTTTTTTCCTGTAACTTTAGATACCAAATGAATGACATGTGAAAAGAATTGCACTTCACGGTAATTGGTTACTTCGACCATGCTTCCATTTCTGCTAAGGTCGTTTCTAGCCAAATCTACAAGCATTACATGTTCGCTATTTTCCTTGTCATCTTCAGTCAATTGTTTTGCTAAGATGGCATCTTGTTCGTCGTTTCCGGTGCGCTTGAATGTTCCGGCTATGGGGTGTATTTCTGCTGTGCCTTCTTTGACGATGAGTTGGGCTTCCGGAGAACTTCCGAAGATTTTAAAATCGCCATAATCAAAATAGAACAAATAGGGCGAAGGATTTACAGAACGTAACGCACGATACACATTGAATTCATCCCCTTTAAAACCTTGAGAAAATCTGCGTGATAAAACCAATTGAAAAACATCTCCTCGCTGGCAATGTTTTTTGGCAATGTCAACATGCTCTTTAAATTCGGCATCTTTTAAGTTAGAAGAAGCATTCCCATCCAAAGAAAAATTATAGGAAGCAAAGTTCTTCACATTGAGAATCTGCTCAATTTCAGGAACATTGTTATCGGCCTCAAAACAGTTCGCAAAAATATAGGCTTCGTTTTTAAAGTGATTGATGGCAATGATATTCTGATATACTGCATAATAGATATCAGGAATTGTAACGGAATTGTCTTTCTTCGTAAGTTTCACATCTTCATAATACCGGACAGCATCGTAGGCCATGTAACCGAAGAGTCCGTTGTCAATGAATTTGAAATCACTCTTTCCGGCATCAAATCGCTGACTGAAATCGTGAATAATGCCAACAACTTCGGTATCCGCGTCAATCTGAATTTCATTAATAGCACCATCAGGAAATTGCTCAACAATGGTTTCATTCTCCACTTTTATTGAAGCAATTGGGTTGCAGCAGATATATGAAAAGCTATTGTCATTGGCATGATAGTCGCTACTTTCAAGAAGTATGCTATTAGGAAATCTATCTCTGATTTTCAAATAGACGCTGACAGGTGTGATAGTATCGGCAAGGATTTTCTTATAATGTGATTTTAATTGGTATTTCATGTAATGAAATCTTTAGTTTCATTTCGACGAAGGTCGAAATATGTTCAATGTATTCTAAAATTTTATTCAAAAAAATAAGTCAAATCTTCCCAGTCTGGATTGAAATCGTTGATAAGGTTGATTTTCCATTGACGTTTCCATTTTTTCAATTGTTTTTCTCTTTTAATGGCGACATTCGGGAACTTATACTTTTCATAATATACTAGTTTATCAAGATTATATCTTTTGGCAAAAACACTTCCATTTCCAGATTTGTGTCTTCTCATTCTGTCTTTCATGTCATTTGCATAGCCAATATAAATTGTTCCTAACTTTTTGTTGGTAATTATATAGATATAAAATTCTTTTCCATTCAAAATATATACTTAACTGTATTAACTTAAATTTTAACCTTTCTGCTTCAAAGGGATTTCGACCTTCGTCGAAATGAAGTTAAAAGCTTTAATCATAAAAAAGGCCTGTCGTGATGACAGGCCTTATATAGTTTTACTATAACGATGCTCAGCTCACGAAGACTGTCGAGAGTTGTTCCACCACCAAGTATTTGAATTTCTAATTTTCATTGGCTCAAATATAGAAATCATTTTTATATCCACCAATCTAGTATCAAATAAAAACAAAAAAACCTGCACTCGTTAAAAAGTGCAGGTTGCTTAACTGTGAGGCTAAGTCTACTAAAAATCTTAGAATTCTAAATCTACAACCAAATCAAACTCATCATAAATGGCTTTGTCTTTTAATGTATCTGTAAAATTTGTAGAACCATAGTGAATATCATAATTGGTTCTATCAACTTTTAAGGAAGCAGTTGCTTTGCTGCCATAAACCGATACATCAAAGGTAACAGGTTTTGTGATACCTTTTATAGTCAGGTCACCTGTTACATTATAAGAATTTTTCCCAGATGCTTTTACATTAGTAAAAACTAGATTGGCGGTTGCATGGTTTGCGGTTCCAAAAAAGTCATCTGTATTTAAATGCCCTTCTAATTTTTCTTTTCCCTTACCTGCTTCTAGGTCTTCAACTGAAATTGTAGCCATGTCTACTACAAATTCTCCTCCTGTTAATTGGTCTCCATCAAAGATCAAAGCTCCTGATTTTAGACTTATGTTACCATGGTGAGAACCAGCAAACTTGTAGCCCTTCCAGGTTACGGTGCTTGTTTCGGTTTTTACCTCTTTTTTTTCATCTGCAATGGGTTCAGTTGCTGTTGCTGTTGCTCCGAATATTAGGGCTAGTGCTAAACTTAATACTGTTTTTTTCATAATTAATGTGCTTTAATGACATTCCGACAAAGGTCGGTTGCCGTAATAAATTAGTGTTAAAATTAAAATTTATAGGTGTGTAAATAATTCATTTTGAGGTTGACGTACTTTGGCATAATGTTGTGTGTCATCTTCTGCTGATCGGTAACCAACGGCAGCAACCAAACTTGTGCTTAATTTTTTTGTCGATAAACCTAAAATTTCATCGTAGGCATCAACTTCAAAACCTTCCATAGGGCAAGCATCTATTCTTAGCTCGGCAGCGGATGATAGTAAATTACCGAGTACCAAATAGTTTTGTTTAGTAGCCCAGTTTGCTTGCTCTTCAAAAGAAAGTGGCAAAATTTTAGACTTCATAAAGTCTGAATAGGCATTAAGTGCTTCTAAAGGAATGTTTCTTGTCGAGCTAACATTAGTCAAGTATTCATCTATCCATTCGGCATCTATTTCTGTCTTGTTCGCTAAAACGATTAAATGAGATGCATCAACAATTTGCGTTTGTCCCCAAGAAACTGGCTGTAGTTTTTTACGTATTTCTGGGTCAGTAATTACAAAAATGTGATACGGTTGTAAGCCGTAAGAGGAAGCTGTTAGTTGCATGGTTTCTAACAAAATTTTCAAATCATCTTCTGATATTTTTTTTGATGCATCAAATTTTTTGGTGGCATAACGCCATTGTAAACTTTCTATGTACGTATTCATATTTTATTTAAAATTTGTTGAACAAACTGTTTAGTTGTTCCAATTCTTTCTTTGATATCTTTTGAAGGATGTTCATTTCAGCAACTTGCATCGCAGCGTCCATCTTTTTTAATACCTTTTTTCCTTCAGAAGTAATATTGATCTCCACTTTTCTTCGGTTTGAAGGGCAAACAATTCTGTCTACGTGACCCTTTAAAATCAACTTGTCTACCAACCTAGTCGTGTTACTCATTTTTGTTACCATTCTGTCATTCAACGTTGAAAGATTGGCAGGTTTTCCGTTTTGACCTCTTAAGATGCGCAATACATTAAACTGTTGCAGCGATACATCATAGGGTTTTAAAACAGCTGAAATTGCCTCATTTATTTTATTATTGACTAACATAAAATGAATAATAGTTCGACTCTCAAGCGGAATTTCTTTTTCGGTTTTTATGATTTGTTCAACATTCATGTTGTTACAATTATTGTATATACAAATGTATATTGATTTTTCTTTTTGAATGTATTCGAATACACAAAATTTTGTTAAAAATAGTATGTAGCTAATTTAGTATGGAAATCGTATTTTTGTTTCAAGCAATAATGATAAAATTCTTGCCTGTGCAGGAATGAAGTTAAATTTAGTTTTTATGGCAGATTTATCACAAGTAGAGTGGACTGAACAATTACAGAAAGATGATAATGCATTTATCTTAGACGTTCGAACAGATGATGAAAGAGAAGAGGGGTTTATTCCCAAAGCGAATCATATTGATATTTATTTGGGTCAAGGATTTATTGATGAACTTCAAAAATTAGATAAATCTAAAAATTATTATGTATACTGTAGAAGCGGAAACCGAAGCGGTCAAGCTTGTGCTATTATGAATAGTATTGGTTTTGAAAACGCATATAATTTAGAGGGTGGATTTATGAATTGGGAAGGTGAAGTGGCTGAATAGTGCATCTTTTTATTAGCGTTTTTTCTTACATATTAAATTTTCTTATACTTTAGAGGCAACTTTAATTTAGGTTGTTGTGCGAGAAGATTTACTTCATTTTATTTGGAAATATAAAAAGATCAAGTCTTCGGAATTACGTACTTCAAAAAAGGAATCAATTGAAATAATTACTCCAGGATTGCACAACCATTTATCTGGTCCAGATTTTTTTAACGCCAGGATCAAAATTGATGGACAAGAATGGGCAGGTAATGTTGAAATTCATATTAAGGCATCAGATTGGTACTTGCATCGCCATGAAATAGATGCTGGCTATGATAATGTTATTATGCATGTAGTTTGGGAAGACGATGCTTCTATTTTCAGAAAAGATGGCTCTGAAATTCCTACGTTTGAACTTCAAAATTATATAGCAAAAGATCTTTTATCGTCCTACCAAAACCTATTTGATAAAAGGCAGAAAACATTTGTCAATTGTGAAAAAGATATTGCTCAAGTCGACACTTTTTTGTTTAAAAACTGGATAGAGCGATTGTACTTTGAACGTTTAGAACAAAAGTCAGAACTTGTTTTGTCTCTTTTGAAAAATTCAAAGAATGATTGGGAGCAGGTTTTGTTCGCGATGCTTTTGAAAAACTTTGGACTCAAAATTAATGGAGAAGCATTCTTAAGCTTATCTGCTGCCTTAGATTTTTCTACTGTGAGAAAATTGCAATCTGACGTAGATCAATTAGAAAGCGTTCTCTTCGGAATGTCTCATTTATTAGAAGATCATACAATTTTGGACAATTATTACATTCAATTAACGAAGGAATATACCTATTTGAAAAGCAAGTTTAAATTGGATAATAAAGGAGTCTTTAAACCAGATTTCTTCAAGCTCCGCCCACCAAACTTCCCAACAATTAGACTTTCGCAGTTGGCGAATTTATATAGCTTGCATCAAAACTTATTTGATAAGGTTATTAATGCAAATAATTGTGAAGAATTGTATTTGCTATTTAATGTTTCAGCGAGCCCCTATTGGATCGACCATTTTACTTTTGGAAAAACATCCAAGAAAAGCACGAAGAGAGTAACTAAAAAATTTATTGATTTACTTATTATTAACAGTATTATTCCTTTAAAATTTTGTCATGCTAAACTGTTGGGAAGAGATATAAATACCGATATAATAAAAATTATTACCAAAATTTCTGCAGAGCGAAATTCAGTAATTTCCAATTTTATAGATCTAAAAGTAACACCTAAAAATGCGAAAGATAGTCAAGCTATTCTTCAACTTTACAATAAGTATTGCACAAAAAATAAATGCTTGGAATGTGCAGTTGGCAGCTCATTATTGCAAGGAAATGGTTAATTTTAAAACGTGAAATTATTCTACACTTTACTCTACTATTTTCAAAAGCGTGGGTTCGAGGTATGTCGGCGTTTAGCCGATCGATTGGGTATTCGAGCACGTGTGGTTAGAACATCATTTATTTATCTTACGTTTGTAACTGTAGGTTTTGGTTTTGCCCTCTATTTATTTTTAGCTTTTTGGTTGAAAATCAAAGATTTGGTCTACACTAAAAGAACTTCTGTTTTTGATCTCTAGTATGATTCAGCTTTCTCGATCCAAAATTTATTTAGCACTTTCTTTAATGTTAGCTGTTGTTTTATTTGGTGTATTGGGTTATAGGTATTTGTCTGATTATTCATGGATTGATGCGCTTTACATGACTGTCATAACCATGGCTACTGTAGGGTTTAAAGAAGTACAGCCTCTTGATGATTCTGCAAAGATTTTTACCGTATTTTTAATATTAGCAAGTGTTTTTATCTTAGGATTTGCCATTTCAGTACTTACTGAGTATGTACTAGGGCGTAATTCGCTTCAACTTTTAAAAAAGAAAAAAGTGAAAAATAAAATAAACAGTTTATCAAATCATGTTGTGATTTGTGGTTATGGTCGCAATGGTATGGAAGCTGCTGAACGACTAAAAGCGTACGAAAAACCATTTGTTGTCATTGAAAAGGACAAAGAAGTGATAGCCAAATATGAAAGTGAAATACTTTTTGTTGAAGGTGACGCCAACGAAGATCAAACTTTAATGGAAGCTGGTATTACCAAAGCGCAATATTTAATTGCTGCCATGCCAGATGATGCTGCCAATCTTTTTGTAGTCTTGTCAGCAAGACAATTGAATCATAAGCTATTTATTATTAGTCGGGCTTCATTAGCAACTTCACAAAAGAAGTTATTACTGGCAGGTGCAGATAAAGTTATCATGCCAGACAAAATTGGAGGTGATCATATGGCATCACTTGTTGTAATGCCAGATTTAATAACCTTTATGGATAAGCTATCTCTTGAAGGCGTGCACACCACAAATTTAGAGGAAGTAGCTATTGAAGATTTTTCAGATCAGGTAGATTGTAATTCGCTTCGCGACCTAGATCTAAGAAATAGAACAGGTTGCACGATTATAGGTTATATCGCTCCAAATGGGGAGTATATTATTAATCCTGAAGCAGATTTACAATTGCAACCAAAAAGTAAAGTAATTGTTCTGGGAAAACCAGAACAGATACGCAGACTCAACGAAATGTTTCATATTGACTAAGTTAATTTAACACTATTGCTTGATTGTGTTGGTTATTTTTATGATATTGTCATCCAACGAACTTTTAAACTAAACCAAAACTCCAATTATGAAGTATAAACTTCTTACCGTTTTATCATTGTTTTTGCCATTCATGACATTTGCTCAAGAGACTGAAGAAAAAGGTTTGGATGAGATAGTTAATGACTGGTTTATGCCTTTTGCCACTTGGTGGGAGAATACAGTTCTTACCCCTATTCCAATTGCTGGTTATGACATTCCAATTGTACTTATCCTTTTGATTCTTGGTGCTACTTTTTTTACGATTTATTTTAAAGTGCCAGGTATTTCTAAATTTGGTTTAGCTATTAATACGGTAAGAGGTAAGTATGATGAAATGGACGACCACGGTATTGAAAAATCAGATGTCAATGTAATTGATGGCGATATTGTTGATACGATAGGAGATGAAAGTAAAGAAGGTGAGGTAAGCCATTTTCAGGCATTAGCGACTGCAGTATCTGGTACGGTTGGTCTTGGAAATATTGCTGGTGTTGCCGTTGCAATAGCCCTTGGTGGTCCCGGAGCAACTTTTTGGATGATAATTTGTGGTTTGATAGGTATGTCAACAAAATTTGTTGAATGCACCCTGGGTGTAAAATATAGAGATGTAGGTGATGATGGTACTGTATATGGGGGCCCCATGTATTACCTGTCAAGAGGCTTGAAAGAAAGAGGAATGAATGGTTTAGGCAAAGTTCTCGGAGTTATTTTTGCTATTCTTTGTGTTGGCGCTTCTTTTGGTGGGGGAAATGCTTTTCAATCAAATCAAGCAGCAGTTCAATTAACTTCTATGTTCGGCTGGGAAGGCGGAGCAACCGGGGTAATTATTGGTGTTGTTATGGCAATTTTAGTCGGAATAGTAATTATTGGTGGTATCAAGAAAATTGCAAGTGTAACTGAGAAAATCGTGCCTTTCATGGCTGGAATTTATGTATTAGCTTCTTTAGTAATAATTTTTGCTAATATTAAATACGTAGGCGATGCATTCGGAATGATATTTTCTGGAGCTTTTACACCTGAGGCAGGTTTAGGTGGAATCGTTGGTGTTATTATTGTTGGTTTTCAACGCGCAGCATTCTCTAATGAAGCTGGTGCCGGTTCTGCAGCTATTGCCCATTCGGCGGTAAAAACGAAGTACCCAGCAAGTGAAGGCGTCGTTGCACTACTAGAACCATTTATAGATACAGTTGTTATATGCACAATGACCGCTTTGGTTATTATTTTCTTTAATATGGATGCTGGGGCTTTTGACTACGGTAATGCAGTTGGAAGCACGGTATTGTTAAATGATTCGCAAACATACGTTGGCGGAGTAGATTTGACTTCTATGGCGTATGATTCTGTGATTCCCGGCTTTAGGTATGTCTTAACAATCGCAATTATCATGTTTGCTTTCTCAACGATGATTTCTTGGTCGTATTATGGTCTTCAATCTTGGAAATTTTTATTTGGAAGAGGTAAAACAGCTGATACGGTTTACAAAATTTTGTTTTTGCTTTTTGTTGTAATCGGAGCTGCGGCCACTCTAGATGCAGTTATTAAATTTTCTGATGCAATGATTCTAGCATTAGTATTCCCTAATATGATTGGACTTTTATTCTTGTTCCCAAGAGTGCGAGAAGAATTGAATAAATATTTATCAGATATTAAAGCGAATTTTAAATAGTATTAAATTGAAAAATATTAAATCCCACTTCAAGTTCAACAAACAAGAACGAAGTGGGATTTTTTTTTTGCTACTAATTATTGTATTGCTTCAAGTCGGCTATTTTATCTTCCGTTCATTTCCTTCGAGTGAATCAATGAATTCTTTTTCGCAAGATTTCGAAACACAAGCGCAAATCGATATTTTGAAAAAAAATGCTTTTGAAAAAGATAGTGTCAAATTTTATCCTTTTAATCCCAATTTTATTACCGATTACAAAGGATATGCTTTAGGCATGTCAGTTCAAGAAATTGATAGGCTACATGCTTTTCGTTCTGAAAACAAATTTGCAAACTCACCAGAAGAATTCCAAAGTGTAACTAAAATTTCAGATTCTCTATTAAAAGCTATTGCTCCGTATTTCAAATTTCCTGAATGGACTAAAAAGAGCAAACAGTATTCAGCAAAAAGTGTGCAGTATTCAAAACTAGTAAAAAGCACAATTGAATTTAAAGATATAAACTTGGCAACTGCTAAAGACCTAAAATCAATCTATGGTATTGGAGAGAAATTGTCTAACCGAATAATAAAGTTTCGAGACCGACTCGGTGGATTTTTAGTAGAGGAGCAATTATATGATGTATATGGTTTAGAAGCGGAAGTCGTTCAAAGAGCTTTAAAAAAGTATAAAGTGCTGAATCCACCTCAAATTAAAAAAATTAACATAAATACTGCTTCTGTTGAAACCTTAACGAAATTGATATATCTGCAAAAAAATGTCGCAATTAACATAGTAAGCTACAGGAATTCTGAAGGAAGTATCAAATCCTTTGAAGAATTAGCAGCAATTGAAAATTTCCCCTCTGAAAAGATTGACAGAATAGCTTTATATTTGTCTCTATAAAAAAATTGCTATGCAGCGAATGTACTTCAACGAAGAACATCAATTATTTAGAGAAAGCCTAAAAGAATTTTTACAAAAAGAAGTTTGTCCGCACATTGATAAGTGGGAAGAAACGGGTACAATAGAAAGATTCATTTGGCAGAAGTTTGGCGAAATGGGTTATTTTGGATTAGCTACTTCTGAAGCTAATGGAGGGTTAGAATTAGATTTATTTTATACAGTCATCCTTTTAGAAGAGCTACAAAAAATTAATTCGGGAGGTTTTGCAGCGGCGATTTGGGCTCATGTCTATTTGGCAATGACTCATCTGAATAAAAATGCAAGTGAAAAATTGCGCAAAAAATATTTAGAACCAAGTGTTGCAGGAGAAATGATTGGCTGTTTGGGGGTTAGTGAACCCTTTGGCGGTAGTGATGTTGCAGGTATGCGCACAACTGCCACTAAAAAAGGAAATACTTATGTCTTAAATGGTTCAAAAACTTTTATTACCAACGGGTTTTATTGTGATTATATGGTAGTCGCTGCAAAAACTGAACCTTCTGCTGGGAATAAAGGAATTAGTGTGTTTGTTGTTGATAGGCAGGCTAAAGGAGTTTCTGCAAATAAGTTGAATAAACTAGGTTGGAGAGCGTCTGATACAGCTGAGCTAGCCTTTGATAATGTCGAAGTTCCTGAAAGTAATCTGCTTGGAGAGCAAAATAAAGGTTTTAGCTATATTATGGAAGCTTTTTCTTTAGAGCGTCTAATCATGGGTATTAATGCTCATGCAAGGGCAGATTATGCTCTAGAGTATGCTTTGCAATACATGTCTGAGCGTGAAACATTTGGTAAGCCTATAAATCAGTATCAAGCTTTAAGACATCGAATAGCAGATTTATATGCTGATATGGATATGTGCCGACAATATAATTATGCTGTAACCCAAGCATTAGATCAAGGGCAGTATGTGGTTAAAGAAGCGACAATTTCGAAATTACGATCTACAAAAATGGCTGATGAGGTTGCTTATGAATGTTTACAATTCTTAGGTGGATATGGTTATATTGAAGATTATCCGATGGCCCGATTATTACGTGACAGTAGATTAGGTCCAATAGGGGGTGGTACTTCAGAAATTCTTAGAGAAATTATAGCAAAAATTGTAATTGATAAGAAAGAGTATAAAACATCTAAAGCTTAGCTACTTTACAGTTGTAAAATAGTTTTTATCATATTTATTCATATTTGGTTGCGAATTGTAAATTAGTTTATATCTTTGCAGCCTTATTTCACTAAAGAAAGGAGGTTGTAGCCCATGTTAATAATACCAATTAAAGAAGGAGAAAATATCGATAGAGCCTTAAAGCGCTTTAAGCGAAAGTTCGATAAAACAGGTACAATGCGTCAATTGCGGAAGCGACAAGCATTCAATAAACCCTCAGTAGTTCGCAGAGCTCAAATTCAGAAAGCTCAATATATTCAAGGCTTAAGAGATCAAGAAGAAATTTAATTTCTCAAATCATATTTTTAAATATAAAATCTCGTCTGTATGGCGAGATTTTTTTTGTACCCTAAAGTGAAACAAAATGCTAACTTTGGGTTATGACAAATTTAGAATCTTTTATATCTTACTTGTCTCTTGAAAAGAACTACTCTGGTCACACCATTATAGCTTATGAAAAAGATATTAATGAGTTTAGTGTTTTTTGTTTTGAACGATATGGCTTAGAAGCAATTGAAGATTTAAACTACACGCTAATTCGAAATTGGATTGTGGCGTTGGTGAATAGTTCAATATCTAATAGAACTATCAATCGAAAGATTGCCTCTCTAAAAGCATATTATAGATTTTTACAGCGTATTGATAGAATTAAATCTAACCCTTTGGCAAGTCACAAAGCGCTGAAAACCTCCAAAAAAATAGAAGTTCCATTTTCCGAAGCGGAAATGGAACATTTGCTTCAACAAATTCTATTTACTAATGATTTCGAAGGTCGGCGAGATAAATTAATTATTGAATTATTGTATACAACCGGAATTCGAAGAGCAGAGCTAATTCATTTAACACATAATGATGTCGATTTAAATCGCTGTACGATGCTGGTTTTAGGGAAAAGAAGTAAAGAGCGTATTGTGCCATTGCTTAAAAGTACGGTCAAATTATTTGAAGATTATTTTAAAGAAAGAAAAGCCCTTGAAATTATAATAGATCAAAATTATATTTTTTTGTTAAACTCTGGTCGCAAGATATACGAAACGCTTGTCTATAGAGTTATAAATAAGTATCTTAGTGAGGTGTCGTCTAAAGTGAAAAAAAGCCCTCATATATTAAGGCATACATTTGCAACACACATGCTAAATAAGGGTGCAGATTTAAATTCTGTTAAGGAGTTGTTGGGGCATTCAAGTTTAGCATCAACCCAAGTGTACACTCATAATAGTATTGCAGAATTAAAAAAAGTTCATTTAGCTGCGCATCCTAGGAGTAAGAAATAATGAAATTTTTCCTAATTGTTTAACTTTTAAAAATTTAATCTATGAAAGTAAACGCTCAATCAGTTAATTTTAATGCAGATGTAAAACTTATTCAATTTGTTCAAAATCGATTGGACAAGTTAGATATGTTTTATGATAAAGTTATTAGTTCAGATGTGTATCTAAAGTTGGATAACACAAGTTCAAAAGAAAATAAAATTGCTGAAATAAAATTGAATATTCCACGTGATAAATTTGTTATAAAAAAACAATGTAAGTCATTTGAAGAAGCAGTTGATTCAGCCTGCAGTTCACTAGAAAGAAAGCTCAAAAAAAGAAAGGAAAAAACGAGAACAAATACCTGATTAAATATTTCTATATTTTGTTTTAATTAAACAAATAAATATATACATTTGCAGTCCGTTAGAAATAGCGGACTTTTTTATGCACAAAAAAGTAAAAAAGCCGATGTAGCTCAGCTGGCTAGAGCAGCTGATTTGTAATCAGCAGGTCGTGGGTTCGAGTCCCTCTATCGGCTCATATTAAAACTGAAGTTCATTAAAATATTGAAATTTAAAGAAGGGGAGATACTCAAGCGGCCAACGAGGGCAGACTGTAAATCTGCTGACTACGTCTTCGCAGGTTCGAATCCTGCTCTCCCCACTTTTTCTAATAAAGAAAGAGCTGGTGTTTGAATCTTGATTTTTCAGGAAACCTTTGCAGGTTCTCCCGAAGCAGCGGGGCAGTTCATGTCACTTCTTTAAAAATAACATTTCAGAATGATCTGAATTGTAGAAATGCGAGAGTAGCTCAGTTGGTAGAGCGTCAGCCTTCCAAGCTGAATGTCGCCGGTTCGAACCCGGTCTCTCGCTCTAAATGAGTTTGCGTTTGTGGTCTTGAGGCTTGAATTTTGACTTCGAACTCAATAAGCCGACGTAGCTCAGGGGTAGAGCGTTTCCTTGGTAAGGAAGAGGTCACGAGTTCAAATCTCGTCGTTGGCTCTATAGTTGAAAATTTTGTACACACACTAATATAAACATAAGATTAAATTCATTAAAAATGGCAAAGGAAACTTTTGATCGTTCCAAACCGCACTTAAATATTGGTACAATTGGACACGTCGATCACGGAAAAACAACATTAACTGCTGCTATCACAAAAGTATTAAGTGATGCAGGTTTATCAGAAGCAAAATCATTCGATCAGATTGATAACGCACCTGAAGAAAAAGAAAGAGGTATTACAATTAATACTTCACACGTTGAATATGCGACCGCAAATCGCCACTATGCACACGTTGATTGTCCTGGTCACGCCGATTATGTTAAGAACATGGTAACTGGTGCTGCTCAGATGGATGGTGCTATTCTTGTTGTTGCTGCTACTGATGGACCAATGCCGCAAACTCGTGAGCACATTCTTTTAGGTCGCCAAGTTGGTATTCCTAGAATTGTTGTTTTTATGAACAAAGTTGACATGGTTGATGATGAGGAGCTTCTAGAGCTAGTTGAAATGGAAATAAGAGAATTACTTTCTTTTTATGAATATGATGGTGATAATGGGCCTGTAATTGCTGGTTCTGCTCTTGGTGCTCTAAATGGTGAGCAAAAATGGGTTGATTCCGTAATGGATTTGATGAAAGAAGTTGATGCTTGGATTGAATTGCCAAAACGAGACATTGATAAAGATTTCTTAATGCCGGTAGAAGATGTATTTACGATTACTGGTCGTGGTACTGTTGCTACAGGTCGTATCGAAACTGGTGTTGCTAATACTGGTGACGCTGTTGATATTATTGGTATGGGCGCTGAGAAATTGGCTTCTACTGTTACTGGTGTTGAGATGTTTCGTAAGATTTTAGATAGAGGTGAAGCTGGCGATAACGTAGGTATTCTGTTAAGAGGTATTGAAAAAGCCCAAATTAGCCGTGGAATGGTAATCTGTAAGCCAGGTTCTGTTAAGCCACATTCTAAGTTTGAGGCTGAGGTTTATGTCTTGAAAAAAGAAGAAGGTGGTCGTCATACACCATTTCATAATAACTACCGTCCACAATTTTATGTGAGGACTACTGATGTAACGGGTACTATTAGTCTTCCTAAAGGAGTTGAAATGGTAATGCCTGGTGATAACCTTACTATTACTGTTGAATTGCTTTCGCCTATCGCTTTGAGCGAAGGACTTCGTTTTGCAATTCGTGAAGGTGGTAGAACGGTTGGTGCTGGTCAGGTTACTAAAATTTTAGATTAAGATTTTAAATGATATTACATTAAGGGTGTTCCGCTAAACGCGGGATACCTTTCAATGTAAATACGGGTGTAGCTCAGTTGGTAGAGCACTGGTCTCCAAAACCAGGTGTCGGGAGTTCGAGTCTCTCCTCCCGTGCCATATTTAAATGGAAATTTTATTCCATTGTTCTAGAAGTTTTTAAACACATATAGTAATGTTGACATATATAAAAGAATCATTCGAAGAGTTGAAAAATAATGTTACGTTGCCTACAAGGGCTGAATCATCAAACTTGATGGTTGTTGTTGCAGTATTTTCTATTTTGTTTGCTCTGGCTACATGGGGGGTTGATACCGTATTTAGCAAGGTGATTAAATTATATTTTGACAATATTTTAAACTAAGCCAAAACCTTATGTCAGAATTATTAGAAAAAAAATGGTATGTGGTAAGGGCTGTAAGTGGTCAAGAAAATAAAATAAAGGGATACATCGAAAATGAAGTATCTAGACTTGGTTTTTCTGACTATTTAGAAGATATTTTGGTTCCTACTGAAAAAGTAGTGCAAATTCGAAATGGGAAGAAGATTAACAAGGAAAGGGTTTATTTTCCAGGTTATATTATGGTGAAGGCAAACTTGGGTGGTGAAATGATACATATCATCCGATCTATTACCAACGTGATTGGATTTTTAGGGGAAACCAAAGGTGGTGATCCTATTCCATTGAGAAAATCAGAGGTAAACAGAATGTTAGGTAAGGTTGATGAGCTTGCAATTAATACGGATAGTGTTGCCATACCATTTGTCTTTGGTGAAACTGTAAAAGTAATTGATGGTCCATTCAATGGTTTTAATGGTACGGTTGAAAAAATAAATGAAGAAAAACGTAAGCTTGAGGTAATGGTGAAAATTTTCGGAAGAAAAACACCATTAGAATTAAGTTATATGCAAGTAGAAAAAGTTTAGTACAAATGTTACATATATAAAGTTGTGTTTGCTTCCAACTAATGCAGCTTGAATTTAATTTTAAATAATGGCAAAAGAAATAGGTAAAGTAGTTAAACTACAAGTTAGGGGAGGTGCAGCGAATCCATCGCCACCGGTTGGACCCGCCTTAGGTGCTGCCGGCGTTAACATCATGGAATTCTGTAAGCAGTTTAATGCGCGAACTCAGGATAAGCCAGGTAAAGTTTTACCAGTTGTTATCACGGTATATAAAGACAAGTCTTTTGACTTTGTTGTAAAAACACCTCCTGCGGCAGTTCAATTGATGGAAGCAGCTAAGATTAAAAAAGGATCTGGCGAACCTAACCGAGTTAAATTAGGTAGTGTAAGCTGGGATCAAGTCAAGGCAATAGCCGAAGACAAAATGGTCGACCTCAATGCATTTACAGTAGAATCAGCAATGAGTATGGTTGCTGGTACAGCTCGTTCAATGGGTATGAAGGTAGCAGGTAAAAGACCTTTTTAAAATCGTATAAAGCACAATTAAATGGCAAAATTGACTAAAAAGCAAAAAGAGGCTCATGCCAAAATAGATAAAGACATGCTTTATTCTATTGTGGAAGGATCAGCTTTAGTAAAAGAGATAACCAATACAAAATTTGATGCATCAATCGATTTGGCTGTTCGTTTAGGAGTAGATCCTAAAAAAGCTAATCAGATGGTTCGTGGTGTAGTTACACTTCCTCACGGTACCGGTAAAGATGTAAAGGTTTTGGCTTTGGTGACCCCAGATAAAGAAGCAGAAGCTACAGAAGCGGGTGCTGATTTTGTTGGGTTACAAGAATATTTGGATAAAATTAAAGGCGGTTGGACCGATGTTGATGTTATCATCACAATGCCGAGCGTTATGGGTAAATTAGGACCATTGGGACGAGTTTTAGGACCAAGAGGTTTAATGCCTAATCCAAAAACAGGAACTGTTACAATGGATATTGCAAAAGCTGTATCTGAGGTAAAGGCAGGTAAAATAGATTTCAAAGTTGACAAAACTGGTATAGTTCACGCAGCAATTGGTAAAGTATCTTTTTCAGCGGATAAAATCGCTGATAATGCTCAAGAGTTGCTAGATACTTTGAATAAACTGAAACCGACTTCATCTAAAGGTGTTTACATGAAAAGTATTTTTATGTCTAGTACCATGAGCCCTAGTGTTCAATTAGATCCGAAGTCAGTTACCGTATAACCGTTAGTAAAATTTTTAATTATGACAAGAAAAGAAAAAGCAACGGTTATAGAAGATTTAACATCGCAACTCGGTGATAGTTCAACCATTTATTTGGCTGATATTTCTGGTTTGAATGCATTAGCTACTTCTAATTTAAGAAGAGCTGCGTTTAAAGCGAATGTTAAACTTGCTGTAGTCAAAAATACATTGCTTGCAAAGGCAATGGAAGCTTCTGATAAAGATTTTGGTGAACTTCCTGAGGTATTAAAAGGTAATACTTCATTAATGTTTTCTGAGGTTGGTAATGCACCCGCAAAATTGATAAAGAATTTCAGAAAAAAATCTGATAAGCCTTTATTAAAAGGAGCATTTGTTGAAGAAGCAATTTATATTGGTGATGAAAACTTAGATACTTTAGTTAGTATCAAGTCTAAAGAAGAAATGATTGGTGAGATTATTGGATTATTACAATCTCCTGCTAAGAATGTTATTTCTGGACTTAAATCTGGTGGGGGTAAACTTGCCGGTATTTTGAAGACATTATCAGAAAGAGAATAGTACGCACTAAAAACAATTATATTTTAAAATTTTATTAAACGATAGGAAAATGGCAGATTTAAAAGATTTCGCAGAACAGTTAGTTAGCTTAACCGTAAAAGAGGTTAATGAATTAGCTGATATATTAAAAGATGAGTATGGAATAGAGCCTGCAGCAGCTGCTGTTGCTGTTGCTGCTGGTGGTGCCGCTGCTGGTGGTGGCGAAGCTGCTGAAGAAAAATCAGAATATGATGTAATTTTAACTGCTGCTGGTGGTTCTAAATTAGCAGTTGTTAAACTGGTAAAAGAATTGACAGGTTTAGGGTTAAAAGATGCTAAAGATATCGTTGATAGTGCACCGAAAGCCGTGAAGGAAGGGGTGTCTAAAGACGAAGCAGAAGGAATTAAAAAATCTTTGGAAGAAGCAGGAGCAGAAGTTGAGCTTAAATAATAGCAACAACCATAGCACTGTCGGTTTAGGTCTTTTCGCTTTTGGCGACTAGACCTAAACCTATTTAGTAGCATTGAGTAAAGTATATAAAGGCATATACTACCCCATTAGTTTTTTGCAATTTTAGTATTCACACTATAATACTGTCTATAGATGTTCACAAACACTACTGAAAGAATTAATTTCGCATCCGCTAAGAACACACCGGAATATCCGGATTTCTTGGACATTCAGATTAAGTCATTTCAAGACTTTTTTCAACTTGAAACGAAATCTGATGAAAGAGGAGATGAAGGATTATACAACACCTTCCAAGAGAATTTTCCAATAACAGATACAAGAAATCAATTTGTACTTGAGTTTCTTGATTATTTTATTGACCCACCTCGATATTCCATTCAAGAGTGTATCGAACGAGGACTAACTTACAGCGTTCCTTTAAAAGCTCGTTTAAAATTGTACTGTACTGATGTAGAGCACGAGGATTTTGAAACAATTGTTCAAGATGTTTATTTGGGTACAATACCTTATATGACACCATCTGGAACTTTTGTTATCAATGGAGCTGAGCGTGTTGTTGTTTCTCAATTGCACCGTTCTCCTGGTGTTTTCTTCGGACAATCATTTCATGCAAACGGAACGAAATTATATTCTGCTAGAGTTATTCCTTTTAAGGGATCTTGGATAGAATTTGCAACCGATATCAATGGCGTGATGTACGCTTATATCGATAGAAAGAAAAAATTACCTGTAACTACATTATTTAGAGCCATCGGTTTTGAGCGTGATAAAGATATTTTAGAAATTTTTGATCTCTCTGAAGAAATTAAAGTTTCTAATGCAGGTTTGAAAAAAGTATTAGGCCGTAAACTTGCCGCAAGAGTTTTGAATACTTGGCATGAAGATTTCGTAGATGAAGATACCGGTGAGGTAGTATCTATTGAAAGAAATGAAATTGTTTTAGATCGTGATACTATTTTAGAGAAAGAGCATATTACTCAAATTATTGAGGCAGATGTAAAATCTGTGCTCTTACATAAAGAGAATAATGCGCAATCTGACTATGCTATTATTCACAATACATTACAAAAAGATCCTACGAATTCTGAAAAAGAAGCAGTAGAACATATATACCGTCAATTACGTAACGCTGAACCGCCTGATGAGGAAACAGCACGAGGTATTATTGACAAATTGTTCTTTTCTGATCAACGGTACAACTTAGGTGAAGTTGGGCGTTATAGAATGAACAAAAAATTACAACTGGATATCGGAATGGACAAACAAGTTTTGACCAAAGAAGATATTATTACGATTATCAAGTATTTGATTGAATTGATTAACTCTAAAGCAGAGATTGATGATATTGATCACCTTTCTAATCGTCGTGTAAGAACAGTAGGCGAGCAATTGTCTTCTCAGTTTGGTGTTGGTTTAGCTCGTATGGCAAGAACCATTCGTGAACGTATGAATGTTCGTGATAATGAGGTATTTACACCTATTGATTTAATCAATGCAAAGACCCTGTCTTCCGTTATTAATTCATTTTTTGGTACCAACCAATTATCTCAGTTCATGGATCAAACGAATCCGCTAGCCGAGATTACTCACAAAAGAAGATTGTCAGCGCTAGGTCCAGGTGGTCTTTCAAGAGAAAGAGCTGGTTTTGAAGTTCGTGATGTTCATTACACGCACTACGGTAGGTTATGTCCTATTGAAACTCCTGAAGGTCCAAACATTGGTTTGATTTCTTCGTTGGCAGTATTTGCTAAAGTGAACCCTATGGGCTTCCTTGAAACTCCATATAGAAAAGTTGACAAGTCTAAAGTAAATACAAAGGAATTTGTTTACTTAAGCGCAGAAGAAGAAGAAGGTATGAAAATTGCGCAAGCAAATATTCCTTTAAAAGACAATGGTCAAATTAATAGCGATAAAGTAATTGCTCGTGAAGAGGGTGATTTTCCTGTTGTTGATCCTTCTGAAATAAATTATACTGATGTTGCTCCGAATCAAATTGCTTCGATTTCAGCATCTTTGATTCCTTTCTTAGAACATGATGATGCAAACCGTGCATTGATGGGGTCGAATATGATGCGCCAAGCAGTTCCATTATTGAAACCACAGTCGCCAATTGTTGGTACAGGTCTAGAACGTCAAGTTGCTTCTGATTCTAGAGTACTTATCAATGCAGAAGGTGACGGAACAATTGAATATGTAGATTCTCAAAAAATCACCGTTAAGTACAAGCGTAGTGAAGAAGAGCGACTCGTAAGTTTTGAAGAAGATTCAAAATCATACAAATTGGTGAAGTTTAGAAAAACGAACCAGGGTACAAGTATTAACTTAAAGCCTATTGTGAAAAAAGGCGATAAAGTTAAGAAGGGACAAGTTCTTTGTGAAGGATATGCAACAGAAAAAGGTGAATTGGCATTAGGTAGAAACTTAACAGTTGCCTTTATGCCTTGGAAAGGGTACAACTTTGAAGATGCGATTGTAATCTCTGAAAAAGTGGTTCGCGAAGACATCTTTACCTCTATTCATGTTGATGAGTATTCTTTGGATGTTCGTGATACCAAGTTAGGTGCTGAAGAATTGACACATGATATTCCAAACGTTTCTGAAGAAGCTACGAAAGACTTGGACGAAAATGGGATGATTCGTATCGGTGCTGAAGTAAGACCTGGAGATATATTAATAGGTAAAATTACACCAAAAGGTGAGTCTGATCCAACTCCTGAAGAAAAATTACTTCGTGCAATTTTTGGTGATAAAGCTGGTGATGTAAAAGATGCTTCATTGAAAGCTTCGCCATCATTAAGAGGTGTCGTAATCGAGAAAAAATTATTCTCACGTTCTATCAAAGATAAGCGTAAACGTTCTGAAGATAAAGATGCTATCAACGCATTAGAGTTAGAATACGAAGTAAAATTCGAGCAACTTAAAGACGTTTTAGTTGAAAAGCTTTTTACTTTAATTAATGGAAAAACTTCGCAAGGTGTATTGAATGATTTAGGGGAAGAAGTATTACCAAAAGGTAAGAAGTATACCCAAAAGATGTTGAATGCAGTTGATGATTTTGCTCACCTAGTAGGTGGAAGTTGGACAACGGATAAAGATACGAATGCTTCTGTTGCAGATCTATTACACAACTATAAAATTAAGTTGAACGATCTTCAAGGAAACTTAAGAAGAGATAAATTTACAATTTCTGTAGGTGATGAGCTACCAGCAGGAATCATAAAACTTGCTAAAGTTTATGTTGCTAAAAAACGTAAACTTAAAGTTGGTGATAAGATGGCTGGGCGTCACGGAAATAAAGGTATTGTTTCAAGAATCGTACGTCAAGAAGATATGCCTTTCTTAGAAGATGGAACTCCAGTTGATATAGTATTAAATCCTCTTGGTGTACCATCACGTATGAATATCGGTCAGATTTATGAAACTGTTCTTGGTTGGGCAGGTCTTAAATTAGGTAAGAAGTTCGGTACGCCAATTTTTGATGGTGCTACCTTAGATCAGATTAATGGATTTACTGATGAAGCTGGTATACCAAGATTTGGTCATACGTATCTTTATGATGGTGGTACAGGTCAACGTTTTGATCAACCTGCAACAGTTGGGGTGATCTACATGTTGAAACTAGGTCACATGGTAGATGACAAAATGCACGCGCGTTCTATTGGGCCATATTCATTGATTACGCAACAACCATTAGGTGGTAAAGCGCAGTTTGGTGGACAACGTTTTGGAGAGATGGAAGTATGGGCACTTGAAGCCTATGGAGCATCTGCAACTTTAAGAGAAATACTGACTGTAAAATCTGATGACGTGATTGGTAGGGCTAAAACCTACGAAGCCATTGTTAAAGGAGAGACCATGCCAGAACCAGGATTACCAGAATCGTTTAACGTATTAATGCACGAACTTAAAGGTTTAGGTTTGGATATTAGACTAGAAGATTAAGTAAAACAGGTTTTGAACACTATAGAATAACACACAATTAAATTATCACCATATAATTATGGCAAGAATAAACGATAATACACCGCAAAAAAGGTTTGATAAAATTTCAATTGGTTTGGCATCTCCAGAAGCAATTCTGGCAGAATCAAGAGGCGAAGTTTTGAAACCTGAAACAATTAACTACAGAACTCACAAACCTGAGCGTGATGGACTATTCTGTGAGCGTATTTTTGGTCCGGTAAAGGATTATGAATGTGCTTGTGGAAAATATAAGCGTATACGATACCGCGGTATCGTATGTGATCGATGTGGCGTTGAGGTTACCGAAAAGAAAGTTCGTAGAGATAGAGTGGGGCATATCAACTTGGTAGTGCCTGTTGCTCATATCTGGTATTTTCGATCGCTACCGAACAAAATAGGATATTTACTGGGTCTTCCTTCTAAGAAATTAGATATGATCATTTACTACGAACGTTATGTAGTAATTCAGCCAGGTGTTGCAAAAGGTCCTGAAGGTGAAGAAATTAATAAAATGGATTTCTTAACCGAAGAAGAATATTTGAATATTATTGAGGAGATTCCTCAAGAAAATCAATACTTAGACGATACTGACCCTAACAAGTTTATAGCTAAAATGGGTGCTGAATGTTTGATTGACCTTTTAGCAAGAATTGATCTTAAAGAATTGTCATTTAGTTTAAGACATAAAGCAAACACAGAAACTTCTAAGCAGCGTAAGACAGAGGCATTAAAACGTCTTCAAGTAGTTGAAGCGTTACGTGAATCTCAAGAGAACAGAGAAAACAGACCGGAATGGATGATCATGAAAGTGGTTCCTGTTATTCCGCCAGAATTACGTCCCTTAGTGCCGTTAGATGGTGGTCGATTTGCCACTTCAGATTTGAATGATTTATATCGAAGAGTTATTATTCGTAATAACCGTTTGAAAAGATTGGTTGAAATTAAAGCCCCAGAAGTTATTCTTAGAAATGAGAAACGTATGCTTCAGGAGGCAGTTGATTCACTTTTTGACAATACGCGTAAAGCCTCTGCTGTTAAAACGGAATCAAACCGTCCTTTAAAATCTCTTTCAGATTCATTAAAAGGTAAGCAGGGTCGTTTCCGTCAGAACTTACTTGGTAAGCGTGTTGATTACTCAGCTCGTTCGGTAATTGTTGTAGGCCCAGAATTGAAATTGTTCGAATGTGGTATCCCAAAAGATATGGCTGCAGAATTGTACAAGCCTTTCGTGATCCGAAAATTGATCGAAAGAGGTATAGTTAAAACAGTAAAATCAGCCAAGAAAATTATAGATAAGAAAGAGCCAGTGGTTTGGGATATTCTCGAAAATGTATTGAAAGGGCATCCAGTTCTGCTGAATAGAGCTCCTACATTACACCGTTTGGGTATTCAAGCTTTTCAACCTAAACTTATTGAAGGAAAAGCAATTCGATTACATCCTTTAGTATGTACTGCATTTAATGCAGATTTTGATGGAGATCAAATGGCGGTTCACCTTCCATTAGGCCCTGAGGCAATTTTAGAGGCCCAGCTTTTAATGCTGGCGTCGCATAATATTTTGAATCCTGCAAACGGTTCTCCAATTACGGTACCTTCTCAAGATATGGTCTTGGGGCTGTATTATATGACCAAAGAAAGAAAATCAACTCCTGAAGTGCTAATCAAAGGTGAAGGATTGACGTTCTATTCCTACGAAGAGGTTGAAATTGCCTTCAATGAAGGAATGGTTGATTTGAATGCAGGAATAAAAGTTAGAGCTGCCGACTTCAATGAAGAAGGTGAATTGGTAAATCAGATTATAACGACCACAGTTGGTAGAGTGTTGTTTAATATGGAAGTGCCAGAAGCTGCAGGATATATCAATGACGTATTAAACAAAAAGTCATTACGAGATATTATAGGTGGTATTTTAGCTGTAACTGATGTACCTACAACTGCCGCGTTCTTAGATAAGATTAAGACTATGGGATATGATTTCGCCTTCAAAGGTGGTCTATCTTTTAGTTTAGGAGATATTATTATACCGCAAGAGAAGCATGAAATGATTGCGGAGGCTAACGTGCAAGTTGATAGTATTAAGGCGAATTATAATATGGGTCTTATAACGAACAACGAGCGTTACAACCAGGTAATTGATGTGTGGACTTCAACAAACGCCCAATTGACTGAATTGGCAATGAAGCGTATACGTGAAGATCAACAAGGTTTCAATTCTGTGTATATGATGCTTGATTCTGGTGCAAGGGGTTCTAAAGAACAAATTCGCCAGTTAACAGGTATGCGTGGATTGATGGCTAAACCTAAAAAATCTACTGCAGGTGGTGGTGAAATTATTGAAAATCCAATACTTTCTAACTTTAAAGAAGGTCTTTCGATTTTAGAGTACTTTATTTCTACACACGGTGCTCGTAAAGGTCTAGCAGATACCGCTTTAAAAACTGCAGATGCTGGTTATTTAACTCGTCGTTTGGTTGATGTATCACAAGATGTTATCGTTAATATTACAGATTGTGAAACGCTTAGAGGTGTAACAGTTTCAGCTTTGAAAAAGAATGAAGAAGTTGTTGAAACATTAGGAGCTCGTATTTTAGGAAGAGTTTCATTACACGATGTTTATGATCCGTTGTCACAAGAATTATTACTTTCTGCTGGTCAGGAAATAATGGAAGTTGACGCAAAACGTATTGAATCTTCTCCAGTTGAAAAAATAGAAGTACGTTCCGCATTGACTTGTGAAGCTCCAAAAGGTATTTGTGCCCAATGCTATGGTAGAAATCTTTCTACCAATAAAATGGTGCAAAGAGGTGAAGCCGTTGGTGTTGTTGCAGCACAATCGATTGGTGAACCTGGTACACAGTTAACACTTCGTACATTCCACGTTGGTGGTATCGCAGGTAACATTTCTGAAGATAATAAGTTGGAAGCCAAATTTGGTGGCGTTGCCGAAATAGAAGATCTTAGGGTAGTAAATGGAGAGGATAGTGATGGTAAAAAAGCAGAAATTGTTATTTCTAGAACATCAGAATTAAAGGTAGTTGACCCAAAAACAGGCATCACCTTAAGTACGAATAATATACCTTATGGTTCACAGATATTTATTAAGAATGGATCAAAAGTGGCGAAAGATGAGGTCATTTGTTCTTGGGATCCATATAACGGCGTAATTGTTTCAGAGTTTCCTGGAAAGATTGCTTACGAAAATATTGATCAAGGGGTAACCTATCAAGTAGAGATTGATGAGCAAACAGGTTTTCAAGAGAAAGTAATTTCTGAATCAAGGAATAAAAAGTTGATACCTACCTTATTAATTATGAATTCTAAGGACGAGGTGTTACGTTCGTATAACCTTCCTGTTGGTTCACATATCATGGTAGATAATGGGGAGAAAATTAAAGAAGGTAAAATTTTGGTTAAAATACCACGTAAATCAGCAAAAGCTGGTGATATTACAGGTGGTCTGCCTAGAGTTACTGAATTATTTGAAGCTCGTAATCCGTCAAACCCCGCCGTTGTTTCTGAAATTGATGGAGTTGTGTCCTTTGGAAAAATTAAGAGAGGTAATAGAGAAATCATCATTGAATCAAAACTTGGTGAAATTAAAAAGTACTTAGTCAAACTTTCAAATCAGATCTTAGTTCAAGAGAATGATTATGTTCGAGCAGGTATGCCACTTTCTGATGGTTCAATTACTCCTGAAGATATCTTAAAGATAAAAGGCCCATCAGCTGTTCAACAGTATTTGGTTAATGAAGTTCAAGAAGTTTATCGTTTACAAGGGGTAAAAATTAACGACAAGCATTTCGAAGTTGTAGTTCGACAAATGATGCGTAAAGTTCGTATTCAAGATCCAGGTGATACTATTTTCTTAGAGAATCAACTAGTTCACAAAGATGATTTTATAAAAGAAAATGATGAAATCTATGGTAAGAAAGTAGTTGTTGATGCTGGTGAGTCAGAAAACCTCAAACCAGGCCAGATTATCACCGCAAGAGAACTTCGTGATGAAAATTCTATTTTAACTAGAAATGATAAGAATTTAGTAACAGGTAAAGATGCGATTGCCGCAACGGCAACGCCAATACTTCAAGGTATTACAAGAGCGTCATTGCAAACTAAATCGTTTATTTCTGCAGCATCTTTCCAAGAAACTACTAAAGTCTTAAACGAAGCCGCTGTAAGTGGTAAAGTAGATACTTTAGAAGGTTTGAAAGAGAATGTAATTGTAGGACATAAAATACCTGCAGGAACAGGAATGCGAGATTATGAGAACATAATTGTTGGCTCAAAACAAGAGTACGATGAAATTATGGCTCGTAAAGAAGCTTTAAAGTTCTAATAATAGAAATATAGAATCAAGATATAAGAGCCAAGATTGATATTCGAATTTTATTTGTTTATTAGTCTTGGTTTTTTGTTCTTGGATCTTTTTAAACTATCAAAATGGCTGATAAAGAGAAAAAACAAAAGCAAATCAATATAGAACTTGATGAAAAAATGGCCGAAGGAATTTATTCCAATTTGGCAATAATCAATCATTCAGTTTCCGAATTTGTTGTCGATTTTATAAGTATGATGCCAGGAGCACCAAAGGCAAAGGTGAAGAGTAGAATTGTACTTACACCGCAGCATGCAAAAAAGTTTCTAAAAGCATTGAATGATAATGTACATCGTTTTGAAAAGGCTCATGGTGCTATAAAAGATTATGAACAACCTCCGATTCCGCTTAATTTTGGTCCTCCAGGAGAAGCTTAAAAAGAAAAAGCCCTTTGTTAATGCAAACGGCTTTTTTTTTAATGTATCAGATTTCGTTAGTCAAATTCTGAAACGAAATGTAATTTAACAGAAGGGTATTTAGATTGAGTCATTTGCAATGAGAACTGTGAATCTGCTAAAAAAACCAACTGACCACGTTTATCTATTGCCAGAAACTTCTGCTTCACACGTTGAAATTCTTTGAATTCTTCATTTTTAGGATCGTCAGCATCGACCCAACAAGCTTTATAAACGGGGAAATTCTCGTAAGAGCATTTGGCGCCATATTCATGTTCTAATCTGTATTGAATAACTTCAAATTGCAGAGCTCCAACGGTACCAACTACTTTTCTTCCGTTCAATTCAAGTGTAAAAAGTTGTGCAACTCCTTCATCCATTAATTGATCAATGCCTTTGTAAAGCTGCTTCGATTTCATAGGGTCAGCATTATTAATGTACCTAAAGTGTTCTGGTGAAAAACTAGGTATACCCTTATAATGTAGTTGTTCACCTTCAGTTAATGTGTCACCAATTTTAAAATTCCCGGTATCGTGTAATCCAACAATATCACCAGGATATGAAATATCTATGATTTCTTTTTTTTCTGCGAAAAAGGCATTGGGACTAGAAAATTTTAATTTTTTGGCTTGGCGAACATGTAAATAGGGTTTATTTCGTTCAAATGTACCAGATACTATTTTGACAAATGCCAATCGATCACGATGCTTAGGATCCATATTGGCATGTATTTTAAATACAAAACCAGTAAGTTCTTCCTCATTTGCATTAACAAGACGCTCTTCAGCCATTTTAGGCCTAGGTGTAGGAGCAATTTCGACAAAACAATCCAATAGCTCACGAACTCCAAAATTATTAAGTGCAGATCCGAAAAATACAGGATGCTGCTTACCCTCTAAATAGGCTGTTTTGTTAAATTCAGGATACACCCCATTAGCAAGTTCAAGCTCGCTTCGTAAATCTTCTGCAGCTTTGCTGCCAATAATCTTTTCTAATTCTGAATTATCTAAATTATCAAAGGCAATGGTTTCTTCAATGTTCTTTTTATTATCACCACTAAAAAGATTGATGTTTTTTTCGTAAATATTATAAATTCCTTTGAAATCATACCCCATACCAATTGGAAAACTTAAAGGAGTTACTGAAAGTCCCAATTTTTGTTCTAATTCATCTAACAAGTCAAAAGCATCTTTACCTTCTCTATCCAATTTGTTAATAAAAACGATTATTGGAATGTTGCGCATTCGGCAAACTTCAACCAATTTTTCGGTTTGTTCTTCAACTCCTTTTGCAACGTCAATAACAACAATTACACTATCTACTGCGGTCAAGGTTCGAAACGTGTCTTCTGCGAAATCTTTGTGCCCAGGGGTGTCTAATATGTTGATTTTTTTATCTTTATAAATGAATGCAAGCACCGAAGTCGCGACTGAAATTCCCCGTTGCCTTTCGATTTCCATAAAATCACTCGTAGCTGTTTTTTTTATTTTGTTATTCTTAACAGCTCCCGCTTCTTGTATTGCACCCCCAAATAACAATAGTTTTTCAGTAAGGGTGGTTTTACCTGCATCAGGGTGCGAAATAATACCAAAAGTTCGACGACGTAATATTTCTTGTTTAAAACTCATTTAAAAAATTTGGACAAAAATAGGTTAAATAAGATAGCATTTTTTTACAAAATTTGTGCTGTTGTTCTTGGTTAAGGAAAATAAAACGTAATTTTTATTTGCTCTGTAACAGTTTTAGGTCGGTCTTATTGGTAAATAATCGATTCGTTAAATTTCAAATAATCTTTTGTTTGATTATTTTCGTAAATAGAATGCAAGTAAAAGACTATAAGTTTTACGTTTTAGCGAATAATTAGGTTTTTGAAAGATATTTAATAATATATGTTTTCAAAAGTACTTAAAGATTTAAATTTATGGTATACCTTGCAAGTTATCTATGAAGTTGTCCCAAACATCTTACATGTAAAACCTTAGTGCTGTGGTGATTAGTAAATCTTAAATTACTTACACCTATGGAATTTATTTCAACTAATGTTTTTAAAACTGCTAAAAATAAGTACGCAAATTTTGGTGCTTTACTTTTAACTATTTTGTTTACCGCAACCTCCGTATTCAGTTATGCATCGAGCTCAACTGAAGCTGATGATGATGTATTTAGTGTCGAAGGATGCACTCAAGGAGAAATGATTGAGATTTTAGCTTCAGATTTCGGTTTTCCGAATGGCGTTGAAGATGGAAGCTTATCTGCTTCAAACGTTGATTTGAGCTCAAAATGGGGACTTCCTGCTGGTAGTATAATTGTTAGTGTGACAGGTGGGAGTACCAAATCTTCTGGAGGTTTTTTCGAGGTTAATAACGGTGTTCCAGTTACTTTCACAATCTCAGGTTCTATTCCTGTAGAATCAGTAGTTGAACATTCGCCTGCGGTTGATGCTTTGCATAGAGATGGAATTATCGCATTAGACAATACAACGTATGTACTAATGAACACAACTCTGCCTGAAGGAATAATCTCAGGGATTGATGGAAATGATTATTTCGTTGAAAATACCACATCGATTTCTAATCCTGGTGTTAATAGATATGTTTGGAAATCTGTGGGAATTGTAACCCAAGTCCAATTTTATACAACATCTGAAAGACTGATAAATGGCATTAGGTTTAGTCTAATACCTTTAGATTGCATTGATACTGATGGCGACGGAGTACCAGATGCTACCGATTTGGATGATGACAACGATGGTATTTTAGATAGTGTTGAAGATCCAAATTTAGATGGCGATAATAATCCATTGACAGATCCATTAGATACAGACGGTGATGGCATTCCAAATCATTTAGATATAGATGCTGATGATGATGGCATTCCAGATAATGTTGAAGGTCAGACCACGGCAGGTTATATTGCACCTAACGATGATGATGCAGCAACGTATGCTGCCAATGACGGCTTGAATAGTGCGTATTTACCTGATGGAATCATACCCAACAATCATGATGGAGAAGACACTCCTGATTATATTGATTTAGATAGTGATAATGATACGGTACCAGATAATAATGAAGGCAATGACTTCAATTTTGATGGTGTTCCAGATCAAACGTATTTAGGTACTGATGCAGATGGCGATGGCTTGGATGATGGTTATGAAGGAAGTGATATCAATGATGGTTTTGATGTGAATGATGAGATTGATGATCCAGCGAATGATTTACCAGATACAGATGGTACCGAAGATGTAAATTATAGAGATTTAGATGATGATGGTGATGGCGTTGATACGCCTGATGAAGATGCCGATGGTGATGGTGACCCAACTAATGATGATACCGATGGTGATGGCACCCCTGATTATTTAGATCCAATTGATGATAGTCCTGATGAAGATATTGAGGTAAATCAAATGCTGACACCTAACGGCGATGGTAAGAATGACTTTTTATTTATTCGTGGACTTGACAAAGTACAAAGCAGCACTCTACGAATTTTTAATAGATGGGGAATAGCTGTTTACGAAGGTGAAGATTATAACAATCAAAATAATGTGTTTGATGGCCGATCTAAAGGAAGGTCTACGCTAAGTACAGACAACTATCTGCCTTCAGGTATTTATTTTTATATCTTTGATTATATTACAATAAGTGGCGAAAAAGTGACAGATAGCGAATATCTTTATATAAGTATATAATTATACCCTAAGCATGATCTTAAAAAAGAAAGTCCTACTTCCGTTAATATTACTCTTGTTATTAGTTGTAAATAATGTGAGTGCGCAGCAAGACGCGCAGTATACTCAATATATGTTTAATACCATAACGGTAAACCCGGCGTATGCAGGTTCAAGAGGTCAATTTAGCGCAGCAGCACTCTATCGTGCGCAATGGGTAGGTCTTGACGGGGCACCAGAAACCTTTACGCTCAATCTTCATTCGCCTATTCGAAATAGTAATCTAGGCTATGGCGTTTCTGTTGTAAAAGATGATATAGGTGATGGGGTTGTTTCTGAGACTTATTTAGATGCCGTTATTTCGTATACGGTAGATGTTTCATTAGAGGGTAAACTTTCTTTTGGATTGAAAGCTGGCGGTAATATTTTAAATCTTGATTTCAATAAATTGAGAAATTTTGATGCTGAACCTGTGAATGTTGACAATATTGAAAATAGGTTTTCTCCAAACGTTGGTTTGGGCATTTACTACCATACCAATAAATTTTATGCAGGGCTGTCAGCGCCAAACTTACTTCAAACAGAACATTTTGATAATTCTCAAAACTCGGCAAATTCGGTGCAGTTTTTATCCAAAGAGCGTATTAATTTTTACCTAATTACGGGTTATGTTTTTGATTTAGGAGGTAATTTTAAATTTAAACCAGCGTTATTAACAAAAGCGGTTGGTGGAGCTCCGCTTCAAATTGATTTCTCCACTAGTTTTCTGTATAATGATAAATTTTCTTTTGGCGCCGCATATCGTTGGGATGCTGCATTAAGTGCCCTTGCTGGCTTTCAAATTACAGATCAATTAATGTTAGGAGTAGCTTATGACAGAGAAACAACTGCGCTAGGCAGCACTCAATTTAATGATGGATCTTTTGAAGTATTTTTGAGATATGAGTTGGTAAAGTCATTTAAAAAGTTGGTATCGCCACGTTTCTTTTAAAAATTGCTAATAATGATAAAAAAAACACTCTTATTTTTAATAGTTTTTAGCTTTTTATCTAGCACAGCCTTTTATGCTCAAAAAGGCAATAAATCGGTAGTAAAAGGAAATGAAAATTACGAAAGTTATTCTTTTAGCCCAGCTATTGATATTTATAAAAGAATTTTAGATAAAGGCTACGTTTCAGCAGACCTTTTAAAAAAATTAGGTAATTCGTATTATTTCAATGCCAAATATGAGGAGGCCTATAGCATGTACAAAAGACTAGTAGAAGAGTATGCTTCTGAAACCACGGCTGACTACTACTTTAGATATGCGCAAACCTTAAAATCGCTTGGAGATTATGAAAATTCAAATGCAGCGATGAACATGTTTATTAAAGCTACTGGTAATGATGCCAGGGCTTCTGCATTTAAAAGTGAAAAAGATTATCTCAAAGAGATAGAGCGTAATTCTGGAAGATATGAATTAAGTCCTTTTAAATACAATTCCACCTATTCTGAATTTGCACCCTCTTTTTATCGCGATGGAGTAATTTTTTCTTCCGATCGCGATACAGGCAACCTTGCCAGATATCGATCTACTTGGAATGCAAAAGACTTTTTAGATTTATACAAGGTAGATGCAGATAGTTCTTCAATGAACTTTGTTACCAAGTTTGGAGATAAAATTAATACGCGGTTGCATGAATCTACATCTATTACAACCAAAGACGGAAATACATTATATTTTACTAGAAATAATTTTAGTGATGGTAAATATGTTAAAGACGAAAAAGGAGTTATTCGACTTAAGATTTTTAGAGCGCAACTCATTGATGGTATTTGGGCTAAAATAGAAGAGTTATCGTTTAATAATGATTCTTATTCAGTTGCGCATCCGGCTTTAAGTCCTGATGAAAAAACTCTTTATTTTGCTTCTGATATGACCGGTACAGTTGGCGAATCTGATATTTTTAAAGTTACAATCAATGACGATGGTTCCTTTGGTGAACCAATGAATTTAGGCGCAAACATCAATACAGAGGCAAGAGAAACATTCCCGTTCATTACAAATAATGGTGTGTTGTATATTTCGTCTGATGGTCATCCTGGTCTTGGTGGCCTAGATGTTTTCGCGGTTAATATAACCAATGATACATTTGATGGAATTGTAGCGAATGTAGGAACTCCTGTGAATTCTAAAATGGACGATTTCACTTTTGTAATCAAAGAAGACACAAGAAAGGGCTATTTTGCTTCAAACAGGGCAGGTGGTCTAGGCGCTGATGATATATATGTCATTTTAGAAACGACACCACTAGTATTAGATTGTAATCAAGAGATAACCGGTACGGTGCGTGATAAAATTACAAACGCTATTTTAGTGGGTGCTACAATAAAGGTAATTGATGAAAATAATGAAGAAATTTTATCTACCATTACCGATTCTGAAGGTAATTATTCCTTAATGATTGATTGTAATAAAGGTAATTTTGTAAGGGCAATGACGCAAGGCTATGTTCCGGCAGAAGAGTATTTAGAAAAATCAGATTCTAAGCCGAAAATTGTTGATTTTTATTTAGAACGAGATACGGTGACTGCCGGATTTGGAGATGATTTGGCAAAGCTTCTTCAGTTAAGCACGATTTACTTTGATTTCGATAAATACAACATTCGCAAAGATTCTGAAGTTGAAGTTGAAAAAGTTATTGCCGCGATGGAAAAATTTCCTAGTTTAAAGATAAAAGTAAACTCACATACAGATAGCAGAGGTAAGGACGCCTATAATCTGTGGTTATCTCAAAAAAGAGCAGAATCTACCGTAAATTATATGATTAAAATGGGTATTGCTAAAGAACGTCTTCAGGGCGAAGGTTATGGTGAAACCAAATTAATTAACAAGTGTTCAAATGGAGCAAAATGCTCCGCAATAGAACATGAATTGAATCGAAGGTCAGAGTTTATCATCTTCGAATAATTTATCCATTAAATTAGTATTTAAAGTAATAGGCGACCCTACTTTTGGTCGCCTTTTTTGCATTAAATCCCACTTCTTCCTACATTTTTCTAGACGAATTAGGTTTTATGGGCCAAACATCAATATTGTCTAAGATAAACTACTCAATATTGTGATTCACAACAAAATTTAGGAGAGACCATTCTATTCATATATTTTTGATTTACACATTTAAGAATCCTTAATGTTCTCCACCAAACCTCACTTTAAAAAGTCTTTAATACTTACATATTTTTTGTTTTGTTATTCCATTGGCTTTTGTCAGGATACATTTATTGACAATTTCAACACAGTTTCTTACGCTAACAACAATGGAACTCAAAATTTTGGCACCAACTGGGTTGAAAATGGGGAGACAACCAATGCATCCGCAGGTAATGTTCAAGTTAATTCAAACCAGCTAAGATTTCAAAATTTAGATGGTATAAGTATAAGTCGATCGTTAAGCCTTGCAGGAGCAAGTTCTGCGACATTGACCTTAGACTATAATAGAACGAATGGTAATGAGAGTATTTTGGTTCAGCTTTGGAATGGTGCCTCGTACACTACAGTAGCAACTTTAAATGGTACTGGAAGTGTAAATTATGTGCTAGTTGCCAATCAAATCTCTGCGGCGTCATCCATAAGATTTTTATCTGGAAGTGGAGGATGGTCAAATAATGAAACTATCTTTATCGATAACGTTCAATTTACAGCATCTTTTGCTCCAGCGGTTACAATTGAAGATGTTTTAGCAGATGAGGATGCTGGTTTTATTACTTTTACTGCAACTCATGTTAGTTTACCCGCGTCAGGAGCTTTTACAGTAGATTATACAACTGTTGATGGCTCCGCCATAGCACCCGGCGACTACAGCGTGAGTAGCGGAACCCTTAATTTTAACGGTGTAGTTGGAGATACTGAGCAAATTGTAATAACGCTAAATGATGATTTTATTTTTGAAGGAGATGAAATTTTTACGATTCAATTCACCGCGACCTCAGATATCGCGGTTGATATTTCTGATACCGGAGCAGGTACCATTCAAGATAATGAAAGTAATCCAAATGCTCCAAGACCCTATGAAGAACGCCATGCTAAGAATCTAAAGGGAAACTTTATAATGCGTGGAAATACCAACTTGCTCTGTACCTCAGGATGTCCTGCTACTCCGGTTACCAATAACGGGGTTGACATGGGTTATGTAGATATTGATACCGACGGAACTACTATCAATTCTAGTAATAGTTTAATTAGTATTCCAGCTGGTGCAACAGTTGAATGGGCGGGCCTTTATTGGGGAGGTGTTTATGGAAGTACGCGAACAGGAATTACAAATCCGCCAGCAGGTCTAAATATCGATCAGGTAAAATTAAAGGAGCCAGGCGCAGCAACGTATACGACAATAAATGCTGAAGTAAGAAATATTGAAACTGCCTTTGGAAACCCCTGGAATACTTTTATGTCTTTCGCTGAAGTGACCCCTATGGTTCAAGCCGCCGGAAGCGGGGTATATCATATTGCAGATATTGCCTTAGTTACAGGAAATGCCTGGACTGGCCCTAATGGAGGTTGGAACCTGGTTGTAATCTATGCTGATCCTGCTCAAACTACGAAAAGCATAAGTGTTTGGGATGGTTATGATTTTTTTGGGTTTGGCGACAATGATAGTTTTACCGTAACTGGTCTATTGACACCATCAGCAGGTGCGTTTCAAACACATGCTGCATATTTCGGATTCGATGGAGAGGCAAGTTCTACTGGAGATTATGTAAATGTTAACGGAACTGCCCTGGCAAATGGACTAAACCCAGCCGATAATACGCTTAATGGAACAATTTCAGAATTTGGAGTAGATGTCGGTGGTAGAATTCCAAGTTTTAACTATAGTTGGGGAATCGATAGTGACGTTTTTGATGCTTCAGGTTTGGTTCCAAATAGCGCAACTACCGTTGATATTGACTTAGGAAGTAGTAGTGAAGGGATTTGGGGTGGTATTTTTGTAATTTCAAATGAGATAGCTTTCCCGACAGTTTCAAGCAAAACTTTTGCTCCTGAAACCTTACTAATGGGTGATGAGGCAACCGTTACGCTAGTTTTTGACAATCCTGCACAAGGGGTTGCTCTAACAAACGTTAGTCTTACAGATAATTTACCTGATGGAATGATTATTGCACCTACCCCAAATGCAAGTTCAAGCTGTGGTGCTTCATTATCAGCTATTTCAGGAAATAATTTTTTCAATGCGAGTGGATTTAATTTGCCTCCAGGGGCCAGTTGTACATTTACTTTCGACATTATTACAGATAATATAGGTTCATTTACAAACTCCATATTAACATCTGATCTAACTAATAATGAAAACATTCCACTTGCCGAAGATAGTTCGGCCGATATTATTGTTAAGGTTAGAACGCTAATAACCAATAGAAGAATTACCCATAGGGTGAATAAAGATTAGAATCTTGATACAGTTCTGTAGTCTAACGGCGGCTCAAAATCCTGTAATTTATTAGGGATAACCACATTTTTATATTTGTTCATAATTAATATGAGACTTTACACAACATAAGTTGGTAATCCTACAATGGGCTTTTTACTTTTATGTTATTCAATAATGTCTCTCATAATGTTACCTGCACGACCCAAACTGTATAAATTTTTATTCAACATCTTATTTGCCCTATCAACTTCTATGGTTTTTGGGCAGGCTAATATTACAATTGAAGTAAGCTGGGGTAACTGGTCGTCTGAAAACAGAGTTACCTTTAGAAATCCTTCAAACAATCAAATAGGAACTTCTATTTGTAACCCCGCTGCATGTTATAATGGTTCTGGTAATAATTCATATAACAATTTAGCTAGCCCCGCTAGCTATCCAGCGGTTGCATATGGCAATAACTACGATATTCTTTTACAAGACACTTACGGAGATGGATGGAATGGTACCTCCTTCGTGCGAGTATACCAAGATGGTGTCTTAATTGTAGATACTGATTTAGCAGGTGGTTCCTCTTCTACGATATCATTTAACATACAACCATTGCCAGCATCTTTAACTATAGGCGATGTTACAATAAACGAGAATGATGATACTGCTGATTTTACCGTTACGCATGGTGGTGGATCATCATCTGGTCCTTATACCGTAAATTTTGAAACCCTTGCCGGATCTGCAACTTCTGGAGTAGATTATATTCCAATTGCAGGAGGAACTTTAAATTTTAATGGAACAGCGGGTGATTCTGAAATTATTTCAATAACGATAACAGATGATATTTTGTATGAATTATCAGAAACTTTTATTGTGCAATTTACCGGTAGTTCTGATTCTACAATTGATATTTCTGATTCGGCAACGGGTACCATTGTTGATAATGAAATAATTCTTAATAATTCAGATTTGGTATTAGTTGAAGAGTTTGACGGGTATATTGGATATACCTCAACGGGTGGGTCCTTAAGAACACAAGATAATAATACCAATCCATGTTCGGTAACTACTACTTCAAGTAATACGCTTACTGCTGCTATTCCGGCAGCCGGCACTATTGACAAGGCATTTTTGTACTGGTCTCATTCTGGCCAAAACCCTGATGCGCAGGTAACATTTGAAGGTGTAACTGTGAACGCAGATTTGATGTATACATCTTCTGCGGGTAGTGGTAGAACATTTTATGGAGGAGTAAGTGATGTTACCAGTATCGTGACCGGGGTAGCAAACCCCAATACGAATTCATTTGATTTTTCTGGATTAACAATTGATACTTCTGCCACTTATTGTAATTCTGCGACAGTATTAGGTGGTTGGAGTTTAATGGTGTTTTATACAGATCTAACCCTACCAGCTTCAACGGTTAATCTTTATCAAGGTTTTCGTGGAGGTAGTAATTCATCATCATCATATACTTTAGATGGCTTTTTCGCTATCGGAGCTACTGGATCTAAAACTACAATACTTTCATGGGAAGGAGATCAAACGCTAAGTAATAATGAAGATTTAGAAGTTACAACAGGTACAGGCACATTTGATTTAGTTGGTGATGGTGATAATACGCTTTTTAATCGTAACCCTTTTAACTCTACTATTTATGACAACACGGGTGGTACAATCGTAAATAATACCACCTCTTATGGGGTAGATTTAGATACGTATGATGTATCGCCTTATATCACCGCAGGAGAATCTTCTGTAACCACACGTGTACAATCTGGACAAGATTTTGTAATTCTAAATGCGGTAGTTTTAAAAGTTCCTTCTAATCTAGCTACAGGTTTTGTATTTGAAGATCAAAATTACGGTGGTGGGCCCGGGCGCGATTTTGCAACAGCCTCTGGGGTAGGATTAGAAGGAGTCGAATTGGAATTGTATAATTCAGGAGGAACAAGAATTCAGAGTACACTTACAGATGCCTCCGGTAACTATGTTTTTGCTGGGATGGCGAATGGTACGTATAGTATTCGAGCTCTAAATAATACGGTTAATTCTGCTCGTTCAGGAGGTTCTTCTTGTCTTAATTGTATGCCAGTACAAACTTTTAAGACTGACTATGCATTAAGTACTTTGACGCCAGATTTTAACACAGTTGGAGGTGAGAACCCATCGGGTATTGATTCTGCTTCAGGCACACTAGCCGGGGCGCAATCAATAGCTACGATTACCATCATAAACGAAGGTGTTGCTGGAATGGATTTTGGATTTAATTTTAACACTATAGTTAACACCAATGAAGATGGGCAAGGTTCCTTAGAACAATTCATAGTTAATTCCAACATTCTAGATGAAACAAGTTTAGACATTGTCGCCAATAGTATATTTGATCCTGATGCTGGCGATGACACCTCAATTTTTATGATTCCAACTACATCTGACCCTCTTGGTAGAAATGCAGATGCAAATTTTACGAGCGGTTATTTTGATATCAGTATTTCAAATGCAAACCCATTGACAACCATAAGTGGTTCTAGTACCAAACTCGACGGTAGAACTCAAACTGCATACTCAAGTGATACGAATTCAGGAACCGTAGGTTCTGGGGGCACAACTGTCGGAACTTCAGCGAATCTATTGCCAGATTATGAAAGACCAGAAATACAAGTTCATCGTAATTCGGGCGATGTTATTCGAACGCAAGGAAACTTGTTTGAATTACGGAATATATCAGTTTATGGTGATAATAACGCAAGTGTCAGAATCGAAGGTGGTTCGGCGATTATTGAAGGTAATTTATTGGGGGTTAATGCTACGGGTATTCCTTCAGGTAATGTAGATTATGGTGTTGAAATTATAAGTGGAACAAGTACAATTGAAGCTAATTATATTGCCCATAATACAGATGAAGGTATTTATATAATGGGCGGTACATCTATCTTAGTTCAAAATAATCACATTACCGATAATGGAAATAGAGGTGCTTGCTATGATAATATTGGTATTACTGGTGGAACAGGAATAATTATTCAAAGAAATTTAATAGATAGGGCATCTTCACTAGGAATAGATGATGACACAAGCTCAGGCGGTATAATAATTTCAGAAAACACCATAACAAATTCTGGACAAGATGGCGGTAATTGTGGTGGTAGTACTCCTGAAAATGCGGGGATAAAACTCGAAGCTAACAATTCATCTATTTCGAATAATATAGTTGCTTCAAATGCTGGTGCTGGTATAGTTTTAGCAGGCGGTTCAGGCAATCTAATATCACAGAATTCCATTTACGCAAATGGAACCTTGGCAGATGCCTTAGGTATTGATATTGATGCGTCTGGCACTTTTGGAGATGGAGTGACCTTAAATGATAGTGGAGACACAGATGGTGGTCCTAATGGTTCTCTAAATTTTCCAGTAATAACTGGGGCATTTGCTAGTGGTACAAATCTAGTTTTGGAAGGATGGGCCAGACCTGGTGCAATCATTGAATTATTCTTTACAGATATCAATGAAGGTTCAGCAGTTTCAGGAGCTAATCAAATGGGTCTTACTACCGACTACGGTGAAGGACAGCTATATTTAGACACTTTTGTAGAAGGTAGTGCAGCTGATACCGATTCACGAGTTTCATTGTATATTGATGATGATGGTAATACAGATAACACAAATAAATTTAAGTTTACTATCACGCTACCACCAGGAGCTAATCTTGGAGACCTTATAACAACGACGAGCACGATTTCCAATTCAACTTCTGAGTTCTCTCCAATGAGCATTATAAAAGCTTACACCGTTATTACCAATAGAAGAATTACGTATCGTGTAAAAAAGAATTAAGTTTTACCTAAATCTAATTTTAATTAATTATTGTATATCCGATCTAACACCAATTTTTTCTTAGGTTTTTGGCGTATTGAATTAGCAACTATATTATTGAAGTTGAGCATATTGATTATCAACAAAAGACTCACTTATCGGGTGTACAATAACTAATTTCTCAACAATAAAATTTCTTTTTAAGGCTATTTTTCCTACAAAAAATGTTTTATGAAACATTGTTTTTTATTGGACATTCGACCAAATAAAAATTCGGAAACCTCAAGTTTTAAGAACTATACATTGCATTTTAACACTTACACAACAATTATTTTTCATTGGCTGTCTTAAGGTTAATTTTGTAAAGTGTAATTAAACCATTTTACCAAATATGATTTAAGAACCACCCAAAGTACGAATAACTTAACCGAACTAAACTTGAGGTTTTCTATCAGAAAACAAATGGCATTTTGAATGACAAAACATTCGCTTCACCATTGTAAATGTTCTAAAACGAACATCGTTTCCGTTAACTATTCTACTTGCTCAGATACTTCATTTTATAATGATGTACAAAACGATAGAATAATAATATAATACGAGTTAAAGTAAAGTATAAGGTCATGAAGAAAATAATATTTGTCCTAATTTTTCTGATTTCCGGATTCGCATTTGCACAAACAACGGTAACATTGGAAGATCAATGTAATTGCGAGGTCTTAAGTGGAGTTGATGTTACAACACCGGGAATGACTACTCCTGCAGGAGCAGATATAGGTGATGTTTATGTTAATACAAACACAGGAACAATTTATTTTTGGGATGGTGATTCTTGGGAGTTAACATCTTCAGATAATCAACAACTACAAAATTTCACTTTTGATAGTGTGACTAACATGTTATCCTTAGCAATAGAAAATGGGAATACGGTAACAGTTGATTTATCAAGTTTAGTAAATACAGATGAACAAAATTTAAGTAGTTCTGTTGTAACAGCTAACGAAAGTGTTGAGGTTCAAATCAATAATGGAACGAACACAACTATTGATATAAGAGATGCAGATTCAGACCCTACAAACGAAATTGAACTACCAACTGGTGGAACAAATGGACAAGTTTTATCTACTGACGGTAGTAGTACGTATACATGGGTAGATGCGGATACAGGTCCGCAAGGTCCAGCAGGAGCAGACGGTGCAGATGGTGC
>Ga0209186_1000193_pt1 | contig 49447 bp, 48 predicted proteins | sample SidtaG_FD_187426 | JGI IMG/M metagenome (GOLD analysis project Ga0209186, IMG submission 187426) | Marine algal microbial communities from Sidmouth, United Kingdom - Sidmouth_Male2 metaG (SPAdes) (version 2) | ecosystem: Host-associated > Algae > Red algae > Unclassified | place: Sidmouth... | reverse complement strand
ACTTTATAAATCCCATACTACGCAAGCCTTCCTGGCTTGCTCTGCATAAGCCTTTCTATCAGGTCACTTTATAATCCCTACTCCGTTACAACCTTCATACTCATCAAAGCCTTGCTTTTCTCAAAGAAAGAAAGGCTAATATCTCACCTCCCACAAGAACAATCCCTGAGGAGGTGCTGTGGGTCCAGCATGAAGGCGGCTCTTTGCCTGAATGATGCTTGGCATGTCTTTTGGCTTTTGCTTTTCCAACCCCACATCAATGAGTGTCCCCATGATCGTTCTGACCATATGTCTTAGAAATCCATTGCCCGTGCATGCAAGACAAAAAATAGGACCTTGAAAAGCGTCCACATGGATATCAAATATAGTACGCACGGTGGATGAGGTGACCTGCCCGTGGGTTACAAAACTTGAAAAGTCATGCTCTCCCCTAAAGTATGCTGCTGCTTCCTGCATGGATGTCACGTTAAGCTTGTGCCTGATATGGTATACATACCTATCGAAGAAAATATTGGACTGACCCCCAAAGCAAAAAAAATACCGATAGGTTTTGGACTGTGTGCTTTTGATAGGGTGAAACGTGTCATCTTTAAATTGCGCATCAAGAATGCGTATGTCTTTAGGCAAAAATGTATTGGTCCCCCCGATGAATGCCTTTAGTTCAATATCCCTTGTTGTTTTAAAGCTTGCGACTTGCGCTTTGGCATGAACGCCGGCATCGGTTCTGCCAGAACCCAAGATAGAAATACTCTCTTGGGTTACCTTGGAAAGAGCTTCTTCTACCGCTTTCTGGATGGTGGGTGCGTTGGGTTGGATCTGCCACCCTGCATATTGGGTACCATCATAGGCAATCTTTAAACATACGTGATTCATCTTCTGTTCATCTACTTTGATGTAACTTAATTACACTTAAAATAACTCATGACCAAGCAACACAAAAAACCATATCGTTTTTCTGGTATAGTAAATACAGGAATGAAACGTTTGCCCCAAATAAGTATAGTGACTCTGTTGGCAGGCTTAATCATTCAGTCCTTAAGCTGCCAAGTTGCCCCAACCATTGCTCAAGCCGAAGCCCAAATGACGATTGTGGGTGAAAACATCAATATCCAAAACGCAGGTGCGAACATCAATTTTAATGAAGTTTTTTATGAGAAAGCTGATGGCCGACCCGTCATCCAGTTTTCAAACAGTGCCAACTATTTTATTCAATTTCAGCTTGCTGGATCAAGCCCTCAGGCAGCCACTTACAACATGTCTTCAGGTAATTCGCTCAGCGGCTCTTTTGTTGTTCCTCATAATGGATCTAATTATCCAGTCACCTTTGTGAGCACAGGGGCTGGGCAGCTGATTATTTCTCGCATCAATGTCTCTGATGGCGTTATTACTTCAATGGCAGCAAACTTCGAACTCAACGTGACTTCCGGCTCACCCGAGCAGTCTGCCAATGGCACCATCAGAGGTGTTATTAATTTCTAGATCCTTTTTTGGCCATTGTCATGCCACCTGATCTGTAAAAACCAAAAGCATCAAAACCAGTCTTGAGCCAATACATCTTCCATGATTTGGATTGCATTGAGCGCAGCACCCTTGCGAATATTATCTGAGACGACCCACAGTTGTAGACTGTGTTTTTGAGTACCTTGTCGGAGACGCCCTACCAAAACATCATCTTCTCCCTGGACATCACTAAGAAGCGGATAGACCTTGTGATCAGGCGCATCCAGGAGCCTAACCCCTTGAGCCTCTGACAGTACCGCACGAGCTTCTTTCACATCAATCTCGTCTTCACATTCTATGTATAGAGATGTGCCATGCCCAAAAAAAGTTGGGACCCTGACACAGGTCGCATGGACCTGAATACTCTCATCCAAAATCTTATGCGTCTCGCAAACCATCTTTACTTCCTCCTGAGCATGACCATCTTTTTGCAACTGGCCAATGACAGGCAAAAGATTAAACGCAATGGGGTGCGTAAAAACATCTGGCTTGATTTCGCGGGACTCAAATGTAGTTTGGATTTCTTTGCTTAGGCACTCGATGCCCTTTTGCCCAGCACCAGAAACTGACTGATAGGACGTGCACACAACTTTTTGAATGGCAAAAGCTTCATGCAGCGGAGCCAACGCCATCAACATGCCAATGGTCGTGCAATTGGGATTGGCAATAATTGACTTTTTGGGCTGCGTGTTGAGCTCGAAGTTATTGATCTCAGGAATGATAAGAGGCACATCTGGGTCCATCCTAAAATAGCTGCAATTATCGATAACCAGCGTGTCCCTTAGGTTGTCTCCATGAAAATAGGTCTGGCTCACCTTTGATCCCGCTGAAGCCAGTATCACATCTACGCCTTGGAAAAAGCTATCTGAAAGCACCTCGACATCAATCTCTTGCCCCCCAAAAGTGCAGACCTTGCCTAAGGACTCTTGGCTGGCAACAATACGCAACGACCTTGGAAAAAGTTCACGCGCCTCCATGATCTCGAGCATTTGTTGTCCAACCAGCCCCGTTCCACCAACAATGCCCACACGAATATTTTGTATATCTTCCATAGTATTTTAAAAAGTAGCCTGATCGATCTTTGGCAAGAGCCCCATCATAATCAAAGTCATTTTTAATAACGACTCTTGGGAAACCTGGGCCATCGTATCTTGTTCTGTATGCCAATACAAACCAGGCGATTGGTCACCGCCAAAGGTAAAGTCCATCAAGTGGAGTGTAGGTAAACCTTTTTGAACAAAAGGTTGGTGGTCATCTGCAACGCTTGAGATTGTCTTTGCAAGGTCACCGCTTAACTTAAGTTTTGTCATGACTTCTTCTAGGTAACCCATCAGCTTAGGATGGGCGCCCTTGGATCGGATAAGCTCCAGTTTGTGGTCACTGATCATGTCCAAGATGACTACAGCTTTTACATCTTTAAGATGTTGCGAGTAGCGAACATAGGCTTTAGACCCATAGAGACTGTCACGGCTCGACCAGGATACAAGTGCTTCTTCTCCATCAAATAATACAATCCGTACCGAATGATCAAAGTTCTGGTCCTTGATCCAGTCAATCAATGCAAGTAATAGCGCCACACTTGAAGCCGCATCATTGGCACCAAGGAACCTAAGCTTTCGCATCAATTTGCTGTCATAGTGAGCGCCCAATAGAATTTGCTTTTTGGTCTTGCCTGGTACATCTACATATAAATTTTTCATTTCAATGGGGCCCAATGGTGAGTTGGCCTCAAAAATATGCTCCTGCATCACCAAGCCCTTTTGAGAAACCTCGCTGCGCAATAACATCCGTACCTTTTCAATGCCCGTACTGCCGGGAGCACGTGGGCCAAGCGCAACAATTTTTTCAGTCAAGGTATATGCCTGGTTCGAAATCAGCTTTGGATCAGCATCATCACATCCGATGGCAAAACAGAGCCACAAAGTCAAAACCATTTTACTAAAGGCGTTCATTGTGTGGCTCTATATCACAGAAACACTTAAAAAAAATCCCTTCGCATAATGCGCCACCTTCTCTTGAGGCCTGATGACACAAAAAGGTCTCAGGCCTATTTGGGGCTACGGTATTGTAAGCAAAAGGTACTTTTTTACCAGCCTTTGCAGATATTTTTGAGAAACTTGGGAGACACACGTCAAAGTACGTTATAATAGAATAATGGGCCCACGCAAAAATGCATCCTCTATGGAATATCAGCATCAATGGATGCTATTGCGCCGAGCCATGTTACAAATGGATCGGCAAAAAACACGAAAAAAATCGATTAAGGCTTTAAAAAATCTGCTGGTGTCTTCTCAGCCCTCTTTAACCCCCTTGATTTGGACGGCGCTTTCCTTTGCTTATTTTTATGATCAACATTTTGAGCACGCCATTTACTACTGCAAAAAAACTGTCAAAACTTTCCCTATTCATCCAGAATCTATATTTTGTGCCAGCATGTTGGTTCATCTGTATCGCTTGCTTGATATGACTAAAGAGCATTTCGAGGCTGAAGGGTCTAGAATTCAACTTATGAAAAACATTATCATGCAAAGCAAGAACCAAGATCACCGTAAGTTTGCCATGGAAGAACTCAAACAAGCATTTCAAGAGCGGGATTTACTCCCCCATTTTTATACTCTGCTCCATCAAGTCAAGACTTCTTCCACTCAGCTAGGGTCGGCTCTGTGCTTGACCACAGCACCCATAGATAGCCTAAATTAATTACGCAAAGAAGGGCTTTGCGCGCTCCTAGGGCTTGATAAACATCTGAGATAGATGCTTCGGCAAAAAGAAGCGCCATAGGAGAACACCCCTTGAGGCTGCGCTTACCCCTTGGGAATCAAATCAGCTTGAAGGGGATCTTTCTTCTTGCCCTTGTGATGCAGTTCAAAATGCAGATGGGGACCGGTTGAACGTCCAGTTGAGCCAGCCAATCCAATCATGTCTTTGCGACTCACTTTTTGCCCTTTTTTAACCATGGTTTTATGCAGGTGGGCGTAAAGGGTTTTATATCCTTTTTTGTGTTTAAGAATGACCACATTACCATACAGGCCTTTGCGCCCGGCATACTCGACGGTACCATCCAGAGCAGCATGAACATCAGAGCCTTTCTTGGCCTTGAAATCAATTCCTCCATGAAAGGCAATTTTTTTGGTAAATGGATCAAGCCGTACCCCATAAGGAGATGTTACTTTTGAGAGTGGAGGAAGAAAAAGGATTTGCAGATCTGATTTGGTCTTTTTGGTATTATTCAATTGTTCCTCGGTCATGCCTAGCAAGCTCAAAGATTCATCTTTGAGACCTCCCAACTGAGAGGAAGCTTCATTGATTTGCGCTTGTTCTCTGGCTTGGTCAAGAAGGTCAGAATCAGGCAATTCCAGTGCCCGCCCCTCCTCTAATTCATCCTGGAAGTATTTTGTCATGATTTCCATGTCTTCTTCTTGAATCGGCTGCTGATTGCGAAATATAAAAAAAACACTCAACATAAATAGAAAACAAGCACCAATCGCTGCCATAGCTTGCGGCTTTAGTCTCAAGGAAAAGTTTTCCATGCGTTGTTTCACTGATATTTCAGGTGCTCTTGGGAGTGCTTGTGCTCGAACTACTGTGCGATCAGGATCAAACTTTACTGACACCGAATGTGCATCAGGTTGATACTCAACCGTAGGTTCATAGGCAGTAGGGCGACGGGTTTTATCTGAAAAATGATTAATAGGATGCCCAACAAAGCCCTCATGATCAGGTACTACCTTAAGGATTTCTCTGCAGGACGGGCAAGGCACTTTCGCCCCGTATTCCATACGCACGACATTATTGCTTTGAGTATATTGAATTTTTCCAACACGAGATAACGGAGAGTCAAAATGGCAATTACAATTTTGGCAGGTTATTTCCATCTATGACCTCCTTTCGTGTCTGATTTTAGGTTGTGTCTACCGTCTACCCTCTTTATAAAGCAAAATTTAGGCCAACACAAATCCATTCAACTGCCTGATATGTCTATATTATTTTGAATATAGGGCTGGCGATATTCCACGCAACTGTCAAACGCACAGGATGTACACGTCCCACATTGAGTAAGGAGGACCACATAAGCGAACAACATTTTTTGCATGGATTTCTTTTTTACCTTTATGTTAGGATGTTTAATCAAGTTAACGTCAACCATAAGAAATAAGGAGCGCATTGAATGGATAAAGCACCCAACAGAGACAAAATCATTACTGAACTGATTCAGACCAGTTTTGAATATAAACGTCTGTTTCGAGAACATGTCGAGCTAGAAGACCAGATCAATATATTAGACAAGCAGGTCCAACTCTCAACGGATGAACAGCGCTTGAGAAAAGAATTACAGAAAAAAAAATTAAGCGGAAAAGATCTCATGGAAAAAATGATTGCACGTCATTTGACCGAGGTCTAAATTTCTTTGCCCAAAAAGCACCCTTGAAGTCTGAGCCAGGACGCCTGGCTCGGATTTGAAAAAAAAGATACGCCGCAATAAGGCAAGCATAAATTAAGACCGTCAAGGTTTTCGAGAACCTTACGGCTAGGGGATCCGGTTGCATATACAGGAATACATCAACCACCTTCAAAAATAAGCATGCAACTTGATTCAACAAGATTGATACGGCTTGCATCAAGAAAACAACCCCTGACATTGATACCAGTTTGAGCAGCAAACTTAGAGCAATCATCAAAATGCCGAATGTGGGAACCAAAAGGAAGTTATTGATATAAGTCAGTACATGCCATTGGGAAAAGTAATAAATCAAAATAGGGGTTGTCCACAGATACGCACCCATACTGATAACAAAATTGTTTTTTAGCCACCTCGCCACCCCCTTTTGGCTACCGATTTGGGTTAACTGCAAAGACCACACAATACCCACCACGGCCAAAAAACTTAAATAGGCTGACAGGGAAAATGTTTCTTCTGGAGCCAGAAGCAAAACAAAAAAAAGCGTGATCAAAATTGTTTTTAAGAGGTGCTTGGGCAAAAGACATACTTGCACGGAAACATACACACCCAGAAAGAGCCAAGCTCTAAAGCTAGGCATGTTAAATGAAATAAAGCAGCCAAGGAAAACTGTTGTTGCTATCCAGGCTCCGATCAAACATGTTGCTTTTTTTACAACCATGTTTTTTTGCCCTAACAAACACAAAAGCAACACCACATAAAACAGCCCAAACACAACCCCCACATGAAACCCAGAAAAAACAAAAAGGTGAATAATTCCCAGCCGGATAAATACATCTTTGATCGGATCACTCAGATAAGCAGACTCCCCTAAAACGATGGCCTGATACATTTGAAAAGTCCTGGTGCCCAAAGACCGTTTAATCTGGAGCTCTGATTGTGTTGGAGGGCTTTGCTTTAAACTTTTAGGTTCAAGAAATGTCCAAGCGTCATCACCTGATACCTTCCCCACATAGCTGTTAGATCGTGTATGTTTTTTAAACTTTATGAAGGCTCGAATCTGATCAGTATTGTCTGGCGCCAGATAAGTATAAAAAGTGGTTTTAATCGTTTCCGATTTTTTTTGCCAACGGCTGTCTTTGTAAATATGCGTTAAACACAACTCAAGCCTCCAACTTTTTTCACCACCTACGCGAGGTCCACATACGTAACCTTGGATCCATGTTTTTTTCAGATCAAATACTTTTGGCTTAGAAACAGATCCCATACCCAAACTCAAAAAAATAAAACCTGTTCCAATCCACATGCATGTTTTTTTTGGCATGCCCACAAAAAAACACCCTACACAGAACGTCGCACATATATAGCCCCATGGGAGTTGAGAGACAAATGGAAGCTTATGCCCTGCAAACAAACAAAGGGTCCATATCACAATCTTAAGCATAAGTATTTTTCCTAAGACTTTTTCAACCACGCCACCTGCGCGGCACAAAGCCCGTTGCCTTCATAGAGACATTGATAGCTGATACGCTTGTGACCATGAGCCCATAAGTCAGCTCATACGCTTTGCTTGTCTCACTTTAGACATTTGGATTTGGATCATGCGCAGCCCCTTGCTCTGGCAAAAAATAGTTCAATACATTTTGAGCTATTGTTTGATTCATACCCGGCACATCCATGAGGTCATCAAGGGTAGCAAGTTTTATTTTTGGAATAGATCCAAAGTGCTTCAACAGTGCCTTTTGTCTTTTAATCCCGACACCCTGAATATATTTAAGCTCAGAGCTTAAAGTTACTTTTTTTCGCTGTTGGCGATGGTGTTTCAAACCAAACCTATGGGCTTCATCTCGAATCCGTTGCAAGAGATGCAAGACCGGAGATGATGCTGGAAAAACAATAGCGTTTTTTTGGCCAGGAAGAAATAACCGTTCCGGTGCATACTTTATACCTGAACGGGTTTTGAGTGTTTTTTCTTTGGCAATCGCTACCAAAGGAATAGTCATGTTTTGAGCTTCCATCACCTTGACAGCTTGGGAAAGCTGTCCTTTCCCGCCGTCAATCAACAACAAATCAGGCTGGTTTTGATCATTGATCCGTTTGACCCGTCGGCTTAACACCTCATGCATAGATTTAAAATCATCTGGACCCTGGACTGTGCGGATGCCATAAATCCGATACTGTTGGCTGTCCTTCTCACCATCAATAAACACAACCTGCGAACCATAGGATTGATGGCCTTGAAAGTTAGAAATATCAAAGCCCTCAATGCGCTTTGGATAGGTGGGCAAACGTAATTTATTTTGCAGGTCTTTGAGGGTGGCGACTGTTTTATCGCTTTGGCGTTTTTTTTCTAAGAAAATGGTTTTCGCATTTTGGTTGGCCAGCTCTACATATTTTTTCTTTCTCCCACGTTGAGGAATTTTAAATTCAAACTTTCGTTTCATACGATCTGAAAACAGCTCCTCCATCGAAGACATATCTTCAAAATCACATGGTAAAAGTATCTCATGTGGCAGATGTTTTTTATTGATATCTTCAAGGTAGTATTGTTGTAAAAAACTCCGAACAATATCCCGTTCAAATGCAATGGGCTCGTCGAGGTAATATTCATCAGCACCTATGAGCTTGCCTTTACGGATTTTCATCAGTTTGATCAAAGTTGCTTGCGCGTCACCTGTCACCCCAACCGCATCAATACTGTAGTCCAAGGCACCACTTTTCTGAGCATTTTGGGGAAGCAACGTTTCCTCAATGGCATGAATTTGATCTCGGTAATGTGCTGCCAATTCATAGGACATGTTTTCAGATGCCTTTAGCATTTGATGCTTTAAGTTTTGAATAATTTCTTGAAACTGACCCTTCATAAATAATTTAATTTGCAATACCTGTTCCAAGTATGCTTCTTTGTTTATTTTTTTTACGCAAGGAGCGCTACATAGTTTAATTTGGTAACTTAAGCATGGGCGAACACGGCTTTTAAAAAATGCATCCGTACAATCTCTGAGCATAAATACTTTTTGAAGCAGTTTAAGCGTTTGATTTACAGACGCCACCGAAGAAAAGGGACCGAAATACGTACTCCCATCTGGTATGATTTTTCTCGTTTTGTACAACCGTGGATAATCATGACGGGTCATTTTTAAACTTAGGTAAGACTTATCATCCCGATACATGATATTGTATTTGGGACGGTATGACTTGATCAGGTTGTTTTCTAAGATTAATGCTTCTTTTTCATTGCGGGTCACAAGCCACTCAACATCCATGACATGATCAACCATCCGAAGAACAGATGGTCGCTTATCCCACACAGGGGGCATATACGATCTGAGACGATCACGAAGGCGTAGCGCTTTGCCGACATACAAGCAACGTCCGGCCTTGCCCCGAAAAATATATACGCCTGTTTCTTTAGGCGCTCTTTTTACTTTTTCAACTACTGATGTATTCATTTTTACTTCACTTTTATCGGCAAAAAGCTATGGTTTATTTAAATTGAACTTTATCACGGGAGATTAAAATGCATATATTAGATCAACAAATTTCTAAACGACATTTATTGGACCACGCTTTCTATCAACGATGGATGGAAGGTAGCCTGGCTAAAGCCGAGCTACAAAGGTATGTACAGAATTATCAGCCTCACGTCGAAGCTTTTCCCCGTTACGTCTCAGCTGTTCACGCGCAATGTGAAGATACCCCAACCCGCCTGGCATTGCTAGATAACCTCATTGAAGAAGAGCATGGCCACGAAAATCACCCTGAATTATGGCTTCGTTTTGGAGAGAGCCTGGGGATGAGTCGAGACGAAATCACATCCAGCCCGAAACTCGATTGTGCTGAAAAACTCAAACAAACGTTCCTCAGCCTTACTCAAAAAAGTTTTGCAACAGGCCTAGGCGCACTTTATGCCTACGAATCCCAAGTGCCGGAGATTGCAAAACAAAAAATCAAGGGTCTGCGTAATTTTTATGGCGTCACTGAGACACGTGGTCTTGCTTTTTTTCAGGTCCACCAGGAAGCTGACCAATACCACGCCGCTTCTGAAAAAAGCGCCTTTGATGCGCTATCTCCAGCAGATCAAGATCAAGCGCTGACCGCAGTTGAAATCACTACACAAACGCTTTGGGACTTTTTGAGTGCTTTAGATGAAGCAACAAACAAGCTTAGCCATTAAATAAACCCTAAATCCAAAAATAATTTGGCACCGCAATTGCTTTGCTTACCTGAAAAAGGAAGCAAAGCATGCCCAAGACCATTCAATTTATTATACCCGGTGAAATTCACTGCATTGACATAAGCTGCGGATTTAAGCAGTCAAAGCTTTTTATTTCACTTAATGATTACCTTGATTTTAAGACCATTGTTTTAAAGCAATCTTTAACATTCAATATTTCAATGCTTGGGTATTGTCTTACACCCCAAAGGGTCTTGATACTTGCGCAGCCCCATGCTGAGCTTGAACTATCCAAAATGTTACAAAGCCTGCAGATCCTCTACCAAACAAGAGCCCTGAAAAAAGGACACCCACTTAGACTTGTCTATAAATACACCCCCATTGAGTCATCTTTTGTTAAGAAGGCCCTGCGATATATCGAAAGATCTCCGATTGGGGACAAGCTCGCGCTATACCCGGAACATTATCTCTGGAGCAGCTGTATCCACTCCATTGGGGTGAGGCAGGATCCTCTCATCAAAGCATTACCCGCGCACCCGATCAAACCTAAGCCGTGGCATACTTTTGTCAGCAATCCTACCGACACATTTACAACCATGGTTATGAAAAATATTTTGCGTTTGTGATCTATTGCACGAGGTTTTGTTTTTGCAAAAACACATCCATCATTTTTTTTGTGGTGCCTACAAAGAAGTGATTTGCATGGTCAATGTCAATCCACGTTTTGGGCCCATCAATGGTATTAAAATACGCTTTTGCGTGTGACCATTGGGTATATTCATCCTTGCAAGGCATGTAGATTTCAACAGGAAAGCTGCATTTTAAATCAGGAAACACCTTCCACTGCGTTGGGGGAGCAATCAATGAAAGCTTAAAAAGATCTGTGAAACGCTGTGCAACAAGGGCGCTAACATACGACCCAAAGGAATACCCAATCAAATGGATGTCTTGCAAAAGAACCTCAAAATCCTCAACAACGTGTGTAATGACGCGAAGCAAATCGTCACATTCACCACGACCATTATCAAACTTACCGGCGCTTTGACCTACACCTCTGAAATTATAACGAAGAACTGAAACGCCACGGTCCACGGCACGCACAAAGAGTTGATCGATGATTTTATTATGCATACTCCCCCCATACAGCGGATGTGGGTGAGACAGGACCCATAGAGGGCGTGCGCTTTGAATGACCCCCTCTATTTCTAAAGGTGGTTCACCTAAAAGCGTGATCACATTAGGATTTTTTACTTACACTTTTTTTTCGCGCTATACGCTCTTTTTTTTTCTTTTGTGCAACTCTTTTAATAACTTTTCTTGTTTTGCGGTTGTCGCCTTTGCCCATAATAATCAATCTACCTTTCTCCAACCATCATCTGAATATTCAAAAAAAGATGGTACTGCATTGTCTATTTGAAATTGGAAAAACGTTTCAACCGACCAATCCATGATCAGCACGTGTAATGCTCTGAGAGGGTCCATATGACTGGCACAGATAACTGTTCCCTTCATCTTGGAGAGGTCTCCTAAAAACCCCTTCATTCTAAGCATCAGCTCTTGAATCGTCTCTACCTCTTTATGAGGCTCCATTAATACATTTGCTCGGCGTTCTATATACACAGGATCGTCTTTGATTTCATCAAAAACTTTTCCTTCCCACCGATCCAATCGTATTTCTGATAATCTGGTGTCGATTTCAATAGGGAGGTGTTTCAAAGAGCTCAAAGGCTGAAGGGTTTCTAAGGCCCTAAGCTGTGGACTGCTCATAAGTCGATCAATCCCATATTCAGCCAAACCTTGCGTTGCCTCTTGGACTTGGCGCTGCCCGTTGTTGTTGAGAGGAATGTCCAGGCGATTCATCACCTTGTGCTCTGCGTTCCAGGCTGTTTGGCCGTGACGAATGAGGATGAGTTTTAGCATCGAGCTTTAAACAGCAAAAGACATGCCGCAACCGCAGGTGGTTTTGGCATTCGGATTTTGAACCTGAAACCCTGCCCCACGAAAGTCTTCATAGTAATCAATAACGGCCTGATCCATGTATGTTGCGCTAAAGGGATCAACAATCACTTTCAAATCATTAAGCTCAATACAATAGTCCTCTGCCGAAGGCATATCGAAGCGAAACCCATACTCAAATCCAGAGCATCCCCCCCCCTGAACATAAATCCGAAAACATTCATCTTCCTTGGCCTCTTTTTGTGCGAAAACATCAATCTTGACCTGGGCTTGCTCTGTAATGGTGATTTTCATATCTGTGTGTCCTTATATCCTTATCCTATGCAATGACCAAGCAAAGATCAAGGGCTCATCCTTCTAAAGCCTTTATACCGCAAGGTCAGTGTGAGCCTGGATAAAACATTGGTTTTATTACTTTATTTTTAAGTCATTTTATGATTAAAGCCATAGTGCTTAGGACTTGATTGAAGTAACCCCCTAAAAACAAGGGTGGTCATTTCTCCAGTTAAGATACACAGCAACAAGCCTGTGTCTCCCTCCATTTCCTAGGTGTTTGAAAACCATGAACGGTCATCAAAGGATTTTTTTTAAAGCACGGCAAAACATCATGATACTCTTGCATACCATTTTTAAAAACTTGCCCATGTTATCTGCTTTTATCTTCTCTCCTATCTCGATGGTCGTCCCTCAATACGAAAGGAATCGCAATGAACTCAGGATTGCTTTTCAATATCTCTTCTCACGAAAACCGCATCGCACTTGTCGAAGACGGAAAACTGACAGAGATTTTTATACAAAACCAAAAAGAACGCAGCTACGTCGGTAATATTTATAAGGGACGGGTCAATCGCGTCCTACCTGGCATGCAAGCCGCATTTGTTGATATTGGGCTTGAAAGGGCTGCATTTTTGTATGTCACCGAATTTTTTGATGAACATGGGGATGCGTTTCTACCTAGCGAAGTAGCTCAAGAAAAAAAACGGCGCAAACATGGTAAAGTTCAAATTCAAGACCTTATCAAAGAAGGTCAAGACGTGATGGTCCAAATCTCAAAAGATCCTATTGGCAACAAGGGCGCTCGCGTTACCTCTCATGTGAGTCTTCCTGGAAGGCACCTTGTGTATATGCCGACGGTATCCCACACGGGAGTCTCTCGAAAAATTGATGATGAATATGAACGCAAACGCCTACAAGATATTGTCAAAGAAACCCAACGCATGGAAGGTGGTTTTATTATTCGCACCGCTTGCGCTAATCAACCAGCAAATCATATTGTTAGAGACATTGAACATTTAGAATACCAATGGAAAACAGTGATCGATCTGATGAAGGAAAAAAAATCTCCTTCTTTACTTCATGCTGATTTAGACTTTACATTGAGAGCTGTGAGGGATTTGTTCACAGATGACGTGGAAGAGCTCTTGGTCGATGACAAAGAGTCCTTTAAACGGATCAAACAGTACATTACCAAGGACCTACCCAAAAGGCGCAGCCAGGTTATATTGCATGAAGAAGATGAGCCGCTGTTTCAAACCTACAATATTGAAAAACAAATTGACCGCGCCCTTGGCAAAAGAGTGTGGCTCAAGTCTGGTGGTTATTTGATTTTTGATCACGCTGAAGCATTGACGGCTGTTGATGTGAATACGGGTCGCTTTGTGGGGAAAAAAGGCAAAAAACTAGAAGACACCATTTTGCAAACCAACTTGGAGGCTGTTACAGATATTTGTGCGCAACTTCGGCTTCGCAATATTGGCGGATTAATCATTTTAGACTTCATCGACATGGATCGCAAAAGCAACCGAATGAAAGTTTTTAATGCCCTGGAAAAAGAATTGGAACGGGATAAAAACACAACCAATGTCCTGAAGATGTCAGACTTAGGCTTGATGGAAATGACACGTAAACGTACTCAGGAAAACCTTACACAAAGGCTTTGCCAAGTATGCGATTACTGTGATGGCAAGGGGTTTCATAAATCTAGCCGAACCATGGCCTATGCCATATTGAGAAAAGTTTTAAACGAGCTCAATCTTGACACCAACTCACATCAGAATATTGAGATTGTTGCTCACCGCAAAGTGGCCTCAATTTTAAAAAACGAAGAGTATGATACTTTTTTAAGCTATGAGCAGAAAACAGGCCGACGTGTTGTTATCCGAGAACAATCTCATTTTCACCCTGAAAATTTCCAAATCAATCTTACCGGCCAAGGTGACGCCCATGCAGTTATGCAGTTTCTGCCCGAAGAGCACCGCGACAGCGAATAAATACACATACAGCTCCAAGACAGACAGCAGTTAAACTAAATGCACGGGAGGTGGTTGATGCCTTCGCAGCACTGGAATGGTCTTAGGCCGGGGCACGACGTTATAGCGCCTCCAGCATGACCAAAGCATATTTTAATTCTTTGGTCTGACCCAATAAAAACTGGGCAATCGGCCACGCCCACGTGCGTAGGGCTACCACCTAAAACATCAAAAGCTTCGAGGCTTAACTTATACATCACACCTTGAGTTAAAATGGATGGATCTATGGTCAGCGTATCTTGGACAGGGTTGAGTCCAACGCTTTGGCTGATAATTGGGTAGGTCACTGTGGGCACATTCGAAACATTGTTCACACTTGAAGGGTTGGTCACCAAAGGTTGAAATGTAAAGTATAAGCCCCGCGAGGTACCACTTTGATAAAGACTTACAACATTAGCCATGGGGTTTGTACTTGCTGTAGGGTCAAGCAAAATGTCCGCTTCAAAAGCAGCATTTTCGCCACATGCCCATAACCCCAGGCAAAGCAAAAAAGATGCTCCCCGTCTTATCAAGGACAGCTCCCATTTGTCATGTTTAAGGTCAGTTGCGAGAACCCCACATCGTTGTTTAGGGTTTGCTCGCCACAAAACAGCACATTGCCCGAACCATCCCTGAATTCAGCGCGAAACTCGTATTGGAAACCAGTAGGCAAATCACCCAATGTGACACTGCCGCTAGTGCTGACAGGATAGCCACAACCATTTGTTTTCATGACACCACAGTTGGCTGCCAAACCACATCCGGCTGGAAATAAAAAAAGATCAGGTACCGAGTCATTGTTTTCATCTAACCCTAATCCACCGACAGGAATATTTTGCGCACAATAAACCACATCAACCACTGATGTATTCCCAAAGGGATCTGCACCGGTATATTGTATGTCTAAGGTTTGAGACTTAGACCCGCAGCCAAAAAGCAAAAAAGCGCCGAGCACGATGAAGAAAAAACGGTTCATCACTAACAATTGGGGGGGAGACTCGTGCATACCGCAGCAGGGCTCAGTGTGATTGTAGCGCTCTGTCCATCGCTATTTATAAGAGAGGATTGACCTTCTGCAATAGAGGCATTGCTTGCGTCTAACGCGCAAACCTGAACATCTACGCTCTGACCTTCAGGAAATTTATTAAAATCTAGCCTCGGTTTAAACTCAGCTTCACTCTTTAAGAAACCGCAACCATTGGTGTTGACTTGTATGCAATCAGCACCGTTGCTGTTTTTTCCCAAGCAATCAGAAGGGTACAAAAGCGATTCATTGCTATTGCTGACGACAAAAACAAAATGTTCAATATTGTCCAAATCAGCTTGGACCAACGCAGCATCCATTTCTAACCCCAAAGATATATTACCTGCTTTGTCGCCACAGCCCATCGTACCAAAAAATAAACCAATGATGGTTATGTAATTGAAAAACTTCATGATTTTCATTGTACCTCACCTTGAATTTCATTTACAAGATTTAAATGCCATCTGAAACAGGAAAACTTTATGTCGCAGCCACCCCGATAGGAAACCTTAGTGATATTTCACCAAGACTACATCAAACCCTGGAATTAGCAGACATTATACTGGCTGAGGATACCCGAAGGGCTAAAAAGCTATGTTCCCATCTCAATATCCCAAACGCTCTGATAAAACGCTGTGATAACATACGAGAGGGCGCAGTTGTGGCCCTACTCGATCAGTGGTTTGATTCTGGCTTGACCCTTGTCTTGGTGTCTGATGCCGGCACGCCATGCATATCTGACCCAGGCTGGCGCATTGTCAACCATGCCAGGTCACATAACATTGAAGTTCTGCCAATTGCGGGCCCCTCTTCGGTTACCAGCGCTTTGAGCGTATCTGGCTTTCCTGTGACGCCCTTTACGTTCTATGGCTTTTTAGAAAAGAAAAAGAGTAAAAGCGCTGTGCAACTTCAAAACATCTTTGACTGTAAACATGCCTCTGTTTTCTTTGAATCCAAGTATCGCATTGAAAAAACACTCGGCATGATGTTAGAGCTCGACCCTACTCGTCATATTATGATGATCCGTGAAATGACCAAGGCCTTCGAACAAAGCCTCTACGGAACTGTGGCCGATATTTCACAAAACATATCCCAGCTCAAGGGTGAATGGACCATTGTGGTTTCCCCAAACCATGATAGATTTAGAACATGAACCAATTCATGGCCAAGTGGATCGCATGTCTGTTTTTGGGATGGGTCGTCGTATATAATCTGGTTTTTTTGTTGGTTCATATGCGACGACGAAAAAAGAACGTACTCTGGCTATCGGTGCGGTTTGTATTTACATTGCTGGTCTTGCTAAGCCTTCTGGGTTTCTTACGCATTTTCTTTTTCAGCGGCGCATGACGGGCAGCCACACTCCCATCACGCAGAGGCCTGGCAGCTTGTACCGCCTTATGTTTTGTTTTTTTGTGTATGTCTTGCTTTTTTCAGAGTGGGTAAACCTAAAATTGCCTCAGGGAACTTGGGTCTCTTGGGTTTATAATCCCCAAATATTTTTTTTAATCGCAAGTCTTTTTTTATACCGCTTATCACGTGATACTGACAAAACACTACCCCGCCGAAATCTTTATTACTGGTGCCTAGTGGCTTTTAGTCTTGGCAGTCTTATCTACATCGTTATGTTTGCGCTTCATTTGGTTTTGTCAGGCACACAAGGGTTGCAGCCCTTGTCTCGTATATCTGTATCAACCCAAGCGTGGATTTTTCTTTTGATTTTAGCTCCGGTGAGCGAAGAGCTTTTTTTTCGAGGGATTGTCTTTCGAGTCCTTCAACGACAAAACGGCCTGTGGTTGGGCATGATTTTTTCGACGCTTTTGTTTATGGCCACGCATTCTGGTCTTTTTTTAGGTACCTTCAGTTTGGGGCTCATCACATGTTGGATGACACACCAAAGCGGTTCTATCTTACCTGCAATGATTTTTCATGCCCTGAGCAATGGGCTTGTGACCTTTGCACATAACATGGCCCCGAACTTAGGGGCCATTAAAGCTTTTATTTTTTTCTAGGTGCTTGCTGCCCTATGCAAGATTCTCAAGAAATCGAATAAACGTTCGCGTTGGGATGCCAGAGCCACCCTTGACAGTTGTATCAAAATCTCTTGAAGCTCGAGCTGGTCCTGCAATATCCAAATGTGCCCATTTGGTTTTTTTCACAAATTCACTTAAGAACAGAGCGGCGGTAATGCTCCCGCCATAACGCTGACCTACATTTTTGAGATCCGCAATGTCACTTTTTAGCTGTCGCTTATAGCCATCATATAAAGGCATGCGCCACCCATGATCACCAACTTGTGTTGCAGCTTCCGTGAGGCGTGATGCAAGATCGTCATCTTTGCTATAAACGGCAAAAAATTCATCACCCAAAGCAACCACACATGCCCCAGTCAGCGTAGCAGCATCAACAATGTAATCGACCTTTAGATCCTCAGCATAGCTCAATACATCGGCCAAAACCAAGCGCCCTTCAGCGTCCGTGTTTTCAATTTCAACAGTTTTGCCGCTCCGGCCAGTGACGACATCATCAGGACGTGTCGCATTGCCATTAACTGCATTTTCAGCCAACCCCATGAGACCATGTACCTCGATGGGTAAATTCAAATCCGCAATAGCCATCATGGTACCCAACACACTGGCAGCGCCACCCATGTCAGTTTTCATACTCACCATGTAAGCTGCAGGTTTTAGAGACAACCCACCTGTATCGAAAGTTACACCCTTGCCCACCAAGGCCACTGTTTTTTTAGCTTTTTTGGTTGGTTTGTAATGAATATGGACCAAGCATGGATCCCGGTCACTGGCCTGTCCGACCGCAATGTGCAAGTTCATCTTTTCTTTTTTGAGCGCTGCTTTGTTAAGCATCTTAAATTTCAATTTTCTGCCCGTACATGCTTTTTTGGCGATGCTGGCAAACGACTCTGGGTAAATGACATTTCCAGGTTCATTGACCAAGTCCCGCGCCATAAAAATACCCCGCGTGGTCGCTGAGATATATTTGATAGATTCAGTAAGGCCTTTTTTGTCTGCTTCAGAGGTATAAAATGTAAATTTGTTAAGTGACTGCGCAGCTTTTTTGTCTTCCTTGTACTTGGCAAAACGATAACTGCCCAAAAGAAAACCTTCAACAGCTTGGGCAAAATCTATATCTGAACATGCGTGTAACACAGCTACAGAACTATAGCCTCTTTGTGTGATTGTTCTGGAGGCCTGCCCCAAAACATTTCGAACAGTATCTGGTTTGGCTTTTTTGGGCTCACCCAACAGCACCACACAAAAGTCTTTTATTTTATAAATCTTGTCGGTGTTTTTAAAAAAGAATGATGTTTCAGCATCGTTCTTAACATAGGGTGACGCAAGCCACTGGGTGATCACCTGGCCATGCGCTTTGTCAATTGCTGCAGGAGTAGGGTCAAGCTTTTGCCCTTTCCAGATAGGGATGACACACGCATCTCCTTGAATAGAACCTTTATCTAGGGATCCAACTGATATTTTCCACTGATCAAATAATTGTTTCATCTCGTGCTCCTTGTCATCGCTGATGCTGTTTAAAGGGTGATTTTGATTTGCTGTTTGCGTTAGAATACCCTATACATGGATGGATATACGTTAATTGTAATTTTTTGCAAAGTTTATGAAAAAAAAACCTTTTATTCTCATAGTTTGTGCCCTTTTTGGCGTGGTTGGCTGTTTGCCTGAAGATGATGGCCCACCCGCGCTTCAAAAGTTTGGCAAGGGACTCCCTGCGCCTTTAGAACAAACACAAAACAAAGACCCTGACACACCACAACCCAAAGCCACCAATCCTACCCAAAAAACAAAGATCTCTTCTAAAAAAACTAAGTCCACGAACAACATAAAGCCTTCAGTCCATTGCCAATGTGTTCAAGAAAATCATCCCGGGCAGCCCTTAGGTTTACTCAAAGAAAAGTTTAGGAATCTGCTGCCCTATAGTCTGGAGGATGATGCTTCCCTTCTCGCCATACTTGATGGGCAAGATCCCCTTGATTCCAAAAACGCACTGACTTTAGAAAAAGCCAAATCTAGTGCGCGTACCTCTCGTGGTTACCCCCTTATCTATCAACCAGATGACAATGGTAATATTGAGACATGGATATCTCTGGGCGACTCTCAATCAAAAGATGCTGTATCTGGACTTAAAGTCGACTCGATCAAGAGTCCTATAGCGCTGTCTTCTAATCATTGCGCCCCTCATATATACTGGGGAGAACTTGCGCCTCCGGTAGCAAAGGACTTATATCTTTTGAACTCTGAGTCCTTTACATCACATTACTTTGTACAATCGAGAACCTCTGCCAAAGGTTCGCAACTACAGCCTGTAGTGCCTGATGAGATACCTCTGGAAGGGATGCTATCAAGCTGTGTATGGTCAGACCTCCTAGAAGCACATAAACATGAAAGCTTGACCTGGGCGCTATTTCAATTTGAATGGCACAAGAACCCAGGTACAAAGATTGGTTTTTATGCCACCGACAAGCAAGCTCATGGATCCATAAAAAAGATATCACTTTCAAAAGAATCACAAGGACAGAAGAAAATCATTTTTGAGTATGCTCGTGTCAGCCAGGAAGCAAAGGCTCATACATGTGAGATGCCCATAGACGAAAACAGCATAACCTGTAAGTCTAGTTCGGGCGCACCTACTATCTTTAACCTTTATATTGAGCCTATTCCAAACCCAAATCCAAATACTAATATTCCTTTACTCATTGGATACCAGAGCAATGGCGAAGATGATTCGTACTATCTTTTAGGCATTCCGATGTTGCGACATCATGAGCCCGATAAACCTTTGAGCTAGGGTTCGGTCAAAAAATTTACTTCTGACGAAACTTCACATCGATGGGCACGCCCCGGAGCCTAAAAAAGTCAGTCAATGCATTCTTCCAGTACTTGCGATAACTTGCCGTTACCCATTTAGGATTGTTGCATTTGACTTTAAACACCGGAGACTGTTTGCGGCGCAGATGCGCGGTAAGGCGTTTGAGCTCCAAGAAATGACCATGCCGCCCAACTTGCGTATGATGGTTTGAGATGGCTTTATATGCATTGATCAAGTCTTCTTCCTCATAAGGCTTGTAGCAGTGGTCATATAAATGTTTGGCTTGGGAGAATATTTTTTCAAGTCCAATTTTTTTCAAAGCTGATACAAAAAAAACATCTGCAAACGATAAAAACATCGCGTTGGCATACAAGTCTAATCGGAAATTATGCTTAACCGTATCTCCTCTTTCACATAAATCCCATTTGTTTACAAAAATTGCCAAGGGCTTGTTGTTTTTAATAATCTGAGCTGCAATTTTTTCTTCCTGCGTGGTCAAGCCATCGGTTCCAGAGAGAACCAGCAAAACAACATCTGCTTGGTCTATCGCCTCAAAGGTACGCTTGACACTAAAATACTCAACATCATCATGAACCTTTCGCTTATACCGCAAGCCTGCTGTATCTAAGAAAACATACTTTTGACCCTGACGCTCAAATGAAACATCAATCATATCCCTGGTAGTTCCAGCAATATCCGATACTGCCAAACGGTGCTCATCAATCAAGGCATTGATCATTGACGACTTGCCTACATTGGGACGCCCTACCAAAGCAATCTGAATAGTCCCATCTGGAATTGGTTGATCTGTATCTGAGTCCGTTTCAGGATCTGTGTCTAAGTCTGAATTTTTATCCTTAGATTGCGGCAAAGCTTGTACAATTTTTTCTTGAAGATCCCCCACACCCAGGCCATGTTCAGCAGAGATAGGTACCATGGTATGTATACCAAAAGTCATAAAGACATGAAGTTCAAGGTTCTTGGTGCCCGGATCCACCTTGTTACATGCCATGATGATGGGTGTGTCGCTTTTCCGTAGCGTACTAATAAATGACTGATCAAGCGGATGAACGCCCACCTTGGCATCTACAACCCACACCAAAAGATCTGCCTGCTTCATTGCATCTTCGATTTGATATTGAATTTCTTTCTCGATGCTGCCTTCTTGGTTTTCCTCAAAGCCGCCTGTGTCAATCAATGTGATGGACTGCCCGTCCAGATCTATGATGCCTTCGTTACGATCCCTTGTAACTCCAGGACGGTTATAGACAATGGCTTTGCGCCGGCCCACCAGCCTATTAAACAATGTTGACTTGCCCACATTGGGTCTTCCTACGATGGCTACTGTAAAAGGCATAAATTATTCTTCCTCTGATTGAATCTTTAAAAGCGCAATTTTGGCTGCTGCAATCTCAGCATGTTTTTTAGATCTGCCTTGGCCTTGTGCCAAAACATTTTGGTGCAAAGAAACTTCGGTGACAAATGTTTTGCTATGGTCGGGCCCCGTTTCTGAGACAACACGATACTTTGGAATTACTTTAAACACTTTCAGTGTATGCTCTTGCAACTCTGATTTAAAGTCCTGATTAAAAGATTCTTCATGGACTTTTTCAAACCATGGTTGCAATAATTTCAATATAAATTGCTTGGCCCCATCAAAGCTCTCTGAAAGAAATACAGCTCCAAAAACCGCTTCCATAGCATCTGACATAATCGAAGGATTCAGGGTGCCACGCTGCTTGGCTTCGCCTTTGCCTAACTTTAAATAGGCCTGCAAACAAAGTGTCCCTGCGACCTCATTGAGCGTGGTTTCATTGACCAAGCTTGAACGGTATTTTGAAAGTATGCCCTCATCTTGATCAGGAAATTTTTCAATCAGCGCTTCAGACACAACCAGCTCCAATACAGCGTCACCTAAAAACTCTAACCGTTCATTGTCTTGAATCTGAGCTTGCATTTGCTCGTGGGCGTAGGAGCGATGAATCATGGCTTTGTCCAAGTGGGTTAGCGTTTTAAGTGGCCTTCCCAAAATGCTTTCAATGTTTTGAATAAGCTCGGTCATACGACACGTCCTTCAAAATGCATGTCTCCCTGAGCATCATGACACACACGGGTCAGTTTCACATCAACCTCTTTGGTCATCAGGCGATCATGGCCTTGAACATGAACGTTTAAATATTCGGGTGACACACCTTTGAGCCAGTCTTGGGATGATTTTTTTTTCTCAATCAATACAGGCCGAACCTGATCCATAAAGCGATTGTAAAATGCTTTTTTCTTTTTAAGACCCATACCAATCAACGTTTTGACCCGTTGTTTTTTTTCAACAGGGCTTACCGTTTCTTTTAAGGTTGCTGATTTGGTGTTGGGCCGAGGGGAGTATGGAAAAACATGAAGATAGCTTATGGGCATTTTTTTGATGAACTCACAAGTCTCTTCAAATTGGTCTGCCGTTTCTCCGGGATAGCCCACAATGACGTCCGTTCCGATATTAACAGCTTCCCGGGTATTGTGGAGCTGATCAATTCGCGCTTGGTAGTGTTTGGTTTGATATTTTCTGTTCATCGATTTCAAAATAGCATCGCAACCACTTTGCAAAGGCACATGAAAGTGTGGGCGAACGCTTGGTATGTTTTGCACTGCCTTGATAAAGTCAGGTGTTAAACCCACCGGCTCTAATGAACTGACCCGGATTGACAATTGTGGATGCGCTTGAAAAATAGCATATAATAAATCGGACAACCGCTTGCGCTCTGCAAAGTCTCTTCCATACCCTGCGATATGCGTCCCGGTGATCACCACCTCTTGGTGGCCATGGCTGACAAACGCGTCTGCTTGTTTGACAATCAATTCGAGTGGAACTGAACGGCTTTTACCCCTGACGTACGGCAAGACGCAATAACTGCAATAGGCCTGGCATCCATCCTGAATTTTTAGATTTGCTCTGGTGCGGGTAGTACTGACCAATCTATGTTGTGGCAGGCTCTGCGCTGCTGTCCAACCCAAGGTGTGGAGCAGATCATGCTGCTCTTTAAAGTCCACCACGGCATTAATATCAGGGATCTGTTGCAAATCATTTTTTTTGAGCTCCGCATAACAGCCTGTCATGACAATTTGGGAGGCCGGGTGTTTGCGGCGCAGCTTTCGAACCAGCTGCAGGGCTTGCTTATCAGCCTGTTCAGTCACTGTGCAGGTATTGATCAAAACCATATCAGGGTTAAGTTTTTTTTCATGATCCAGATGCACGTCGGGCGCACTTGAAAGCTTGGCCTCCAACGCCATGGTATCGGCATAATTGACTTTGCAGCCAAAGGTATAGGTATGTATAGTTCTGCTCACTTATGGGGTGCTATATCAAACCCAGGGTTTAGGCGCAAAGGGTTGCGGCTTAAAGAAGCCTGAGATAAGCTTTTTTGGATATGAATATCGGTTTTCTAGGGGGCAGCTTTAACCCCCCCCACTATGGGCACCTCTTTGCTGCCCTCTATGCCATCAGTCATTTTAACTTGGATCATGTCTGGTTGGCACCTGTTAAAGACCATCCTTTTGGCAAATCAGCTATTGACTTTCATCATCGCCTGGCCATGACCCAAGCGCTGGTCCAGCCCTTTACCCCCCAACTGAAGGTCACCGACATCGAAGCGCAACTTAAAGAAGGAGGAAAGACCCTCCACACCCTCAATGCACTGGCTGATAAATACCCTGATCACAATTTCTCCCTCTTGGTCGGGTCAGACATAGTCCCTGAACTCCCCAAGTGGCATGCGATTGATCAGATCCGATCAACCTACCCCATTCATATTATCCCAAGAGGCCAAAACTCTGGAAGCCCCTTCTACATCCCCAATATATCTAGCACTTGGATTCGACGTTCAATGGGCCAAAATAAAATGCCAAGCTTGGCGGCCCCCAAAAACATTCTAGCTTATGTCGAGCAACATAAGCTGTATGTTTTCTAACCCAGATTTCATTAGGCACCATACAAAGTTGTATGTGTTGCTAAAGGGAACCTGAAGAGGGTATCAATTATTTTGATTTATTTGATTTAAATAACATATTCCAATGCTTATCCATGAAATCTGTTAATCTATCAGAGTATGCGTTTAATACTTTGGAACCGTACTTCATCTGCACATAAGCTTTAGCGCATGAGGTGATATTGTTTTTATCAAACTCCTGCTTCCTTTTTGGGTTTTGTTCAATGCGTGCCCAGAAATCTTTTTCTTTGTCACTGTACAAGTCTTTTATTTTTTCGGTTGAAGCATCTGTATATCGTTCATGATGAATCACTGCCTCAAGCGGCAATCTAGGGATCTGGCTTAATGTCTGGGGGGCATCTGGGTGCCCAATGACCATACTTGTGACTGGCATGAATGGATGTCGCTGTCATGCTTCTTCATGACATGAATGCCTCACACAGTCAAAGTCAATGAAACGGTTGGCATTTTACGTTAAAATCAATGTGAATATGATCATCATGTCTGACCCATGACTTTTTCTTGGGGATTAGGACATTTTTTTGGAGCCAGCTGCCATGTTTAGATTGGTACAAAAGAGGTTGAAGGCGTGGGTCAAAGATTACACGCCATACCTTAATATTATTTTTTTGAGCTGTTTCAACCAAGGTTTTGATCAGCAGCCCTAGGGCATCAAAGTCAATTTCTAGATGTTTAAACTGTGCGCTTGTATTAAAATCAATATCGTACCCAAATTTATTTCTCAGGTTCGTAGGTAGTTTTTGTTGTTTTTTGTTTTTGATATCTCTTACAGGAACCAAAACATCGACCGACAAACCATTTTGATGTGTCTTGTGTGGGGAAAACTGACCTCCGTCTTTAAACCCTGTCTCAGCATATTGATATGTATACGATGGCTGTTCCTTTTGAATTTTTTCAAGTGCCTTAATCCATATGTCTCGAACCTTTGAATGAACGTACGTTCTTCCGATACCCCAAAGCATGGTGCTATACACCTCATAGTTTTTACCCCTTAAAGGCAGTTTAACACTCTTTTCAATTTTGCCTTTTGATGTTGTTCCATAACACTGGCTTTCGGCATAGAGAGATTCACATGACATCATCAAAAAAAAACAAGATATGCAGAAAGCAAAAAATATTTTCCGTAAGGATTCTAAGGCCTGTTGGTCATTGAAGAAAAAAGTGCCCCACCTGAAACTCACAACTTAGCCCAATACTTCATCGATCCAGCCGCCAGCAACAACGCATTGGTCTTTGTAAAAGACTGCTGCCTGGCCTGGCGTGATCGACTTTTGGGGCTGCGCAAATTCAAGAATAATTTTGTCGCCGATTTTTTCAATTTTGGCTTTGGCAGGTTTAAACCGGCTGCGGATTTTAAGGTCATAGGTGTCACCCACCTCAAGAGGTCCTTTGGTATAGCGCAATTGCCTGACCACAAATGTTGTTTTCATTAAACTGTTTTGGTCGCCAACAGTAATGTCGCCTGTGTCCTTATTGATGTGGCTGACGTAGGTAGGCAGCTTGGTTGGAACCTGAATACCTTTGCGCTGACCGATGGTATAGCCATGAATCCCATCGTGAGAGCCCAAGACCTCTCCCTGCTGATTAACAAGGTGGCCTTTTTTGATTTGGCTTGAATCAATGCGCTCACCAACAAATTTTTTATAGTCGGTTGGGACAAAACATATTTCTTGGGATTCTTTTTTGCCTGAGGTCAGGATGCCTGCTTTTTCTGCCAAGGCGCGTACATCTGGCTTGGTCATACTCCCTAAAGGGAACATTAATTTTGAAAGCTGGTCTTGGTTCATACCAAACAAAAAGTATGATTGATCTTTTTGAGCATCGACCGCTTGTTTCAAATAAAACACGCCCCCTTGATCCTCAAGCAATCTCGCGTAATGGCCTGTTGCCAAATAATCAGCGCCTAGCTCTCTGGTCCGCTCTAGGAGGATGTCAAACTTGATATCTGTATTGCATCTCACACATGGGTTGGGGGTTTCTCCATTGCGGTATTGTTCCACAAAATCTTTAACGACGGTGTCTTCAAAACGTTGTTCAAAGTTAAATACATAGTATGGAATACCCAATTGATCGGCTACCCGCCTAGCATCATATAAATCGTCGGGGGTGCAGCACCCATGCGTATTATCCGGGTCATACGACCACAGACGCATGGACACACCAATGACCTCGTGACCCTGCGCATGCAGGATGTACGCAGCTACTGAAGAGTCAACCCCTCCGCTCATGGCAACTACAATTCTTTTCTTTTCAACGCTCATCTTGGGAGTTCTTTAGTACACCATAGGGGCGTACTTGATCAAGCACCCGTTTTGAGATCCCACGAATTTGCAAGAGCGACTCCCAGGATAAGAACGGACCATTTTTCTCTCGCCACGTGATAATTTTTTGGGCGCGCTTGGGTCCAATCATGGGCAAAGCCTCAAGCTCACGTAGGGATGCTTCATTTATATTGATCTTCTGGCCATAGACCATTGCTTTACCCGGGGTTAAGGGGGCATTGGAGGCGTCAAGATTGACATCTGTGTTTGACCTCAGAAGGTTCCCAAATCGGGACAACAGGAAGCAAACAACACAAATACCAACGAAAACAACCAGATAGCGTTTTTCTTTTTCTAATATTTTCAAGAGGTTACCATCATCATTGGGCTTGACAGGCCACCTTTAACTCTGGTAGCCATGGCATTAAAGATGGTTACGGCCATTTTTATCCTGTGTGCCAGTGGCCATTCAATCCCTAATCCCTACCGAATGACCACTGGCTACTGGTTTTTACAATTCTACAAAGCTGCCCATGAACCGTCAAAATAATAATGCTTTTGAACCCAAAATAGGTGTTATTGGGGGAGAGGGATATCTTGGGTCCACTCTGACACGCCTAGCATTACAACTAGGGATTGATGTGTCCCCGCTACCTAAAAAGGTTTTCAATCTTTCCCAACCCACAACTTATACATCTATACTTAGGGCCTGTTGATAATTCAAATACCTACTGCGAAGCCCTATCACAAGGCCACCTCTGCGTTGGTCTTCACAAAAAAATACTCAGCGTAGCTGCGCAAGTACGCCTTCGCTTTTTTAGCAAAGCCCGTCTTGACTTGACCTCATGCTAGGACTTCTCGTGACGGTATTTGAATTATCAACAGGCCCTAGCCTTGACGTGCTTGTCATCTGCTGCGAAGCCAAGCTATCGGACAAGTTAGCATTCATAGCTTATGCCCTCGAACATAAAAAATACATTATTGAGACCTCAGCTGACCCGGTGACCATCCAAGGCTTGTTAGACCATCTCCCTTTGACCTCACATCACTTAGGGTATCTTTTGATTGGCATGGGTGTATTCCCGGGACTGTCCAACCTGATGATCAGTGAGATGCTTCGAACATCTCTCCCGAGCCAGTCACTTTCAATTCTTGCAAGAACATCTCCCTTTGCCGGTGCCGGAAAAAACATGTGCCAACTGATGACCGATCTATTGCGATCACCATCTGCTAGATACAATTCGGATCTCAGAGCATTTGAATTTAATTTTCCTGAGAAAAAAATGTTTATGCATTCTGATGGCTTTGACCGGCTCTCAACATTTTATCAATCTTCCCCACCTATCATGAATCATGTGATTGCTCTTTTGCTAAAACTTAAATTATTAAATCAAAAATTTATAGGCCGGCTTACCCAATCTTTGCTTTTTTTCATGCGAGGCAGCTTGCTTAAATCACAAAAAACGGCGCTATGCCTGCGAGGTTTCACTCACTCTAAAGACGGCACATACGAAAATGTTATGGACATCTCATACTCTGATGGCATTGAGCTGGCCTGTCTGGCCATCCTTTATGCATGCCTAAATCCCCCAAAAGATAAGGGCACCTACTGCCCTCAAGACATCTATCAACTCAAAGACCTCTTAAAGTGGAACACACCCAAATTAAAACATCAGTTGATTGCTAACCCTTAATTGGGTTCTTTTTCCAGATTAAACAAATCATGAAGGTAGCGCACTGATTCCGCCCCAGCGTTTTCGGAGACCACGAAAGTGATCTGACTGTCTATGCAGTAGGTTGCATAAATAGAAACCTTATGATCAATCAAAACCTGTTGTGATTTAAAAAAAATGTCCTTTGCGATGCTTAGACCTGTTCCAATAATTGATACTTGTGAGGCGCGCTGATGGGAGACATCTCCACCAAGGGAATTACTTTTAAGGTTCGATAAAAACTGTTTTGTACCCCCTGATCCCACCAGGCAATCAATAGATAGGTTGTCTTTTTGATGTGTTATGTTCAGTATGTTTGCGTGGCTGGTGCGAATGCACCTTTCTAATTGATCTGATGTGGAGGCCTTGCATACAACCCTCACCCAGGTCAGATCTTTTGACAATGCAATCCCTGATATAATGCTATTTTCCATCCCTACCTCTTTTCCGACATATGTGCCTGCATCGAAGCTTTTTGCTGGTCTTACATACATTGGCATATGATACCTTTTGGCCAAAATTACAGACCGGGGTTGTAATACTGTCGCCCCCGCATAGGCGAGTGCAATCATGGCGTCAAAATCAATATGATCTAAACGCCTTGCTTGAGGCACCAATTTTGGATCGGTGGTCATAACCCCTGGCACATCCGTAAAGATATCGCATCGGTCTGCCCCCAACGATATGCTTAGGGCAACAGCGCTAAGGTCAGATCCACCTCGGCCCAAGGCCATTCGATGCCCCTGATAAACACCTTGGTACCCAGGCACCAAAACAATCTGGACTTTTTTAAACGCTTCCATGATGGGCTGCGGGTTAATGCTTTCAATCAAAGCTGCGCCAAAGGTTGCATTGGTTTGAATGGGAAGCTCAAACGCATCCAGACTGAGGCAATTTAAGCCCGCGCGATCTAAGACCTTTTTAAATGTTTTTACAGATGCCAACTCACCTTGCGTGACCCATGCATCTAAAACCTGAGGGTCCTCAATTTTTTTGATTTTGGCTTGCTGAAAAAGTTCATTGGTTGTGTTTCCCATTGCTGAGAGGACCACCACCAATGGCCCTTGGTCCACATCAATATGATCCACAATAGATGTCATATGAGCTTGTGATGCCACTGAACTGCCACCAAACTTAAATACCCGAACCTTGCCTGTCATGTCATCTGTGCCATCATAGTTTCGAGCCGCAATACATCCCAGTTATGCGGCTTCAGATCAAGGGCGCGTTGGCGCTCCCCACTGATCTGGATGTCCATCCCAAGATAGGAGTCAAACAAGCCCTCAAACTTATTGATCCACTCAACACAACAAATATCATTGGGTTTTATGAAATCAAAAAGATTCAAGCTCCAGAACATATCTTTCGAAGTCATGCGATACAGATCAATGTGATGCAAATCCATACCAGAGGAGGTGGGATAGATATGATGGTAAACATACGTTGGGCTTGTGACCTCGTTTGGGTTGATCCCCCAACAGCTGGCCAATGATTTTACCATTGTGGTCTTGCCCGCGCCAAGGTCCCCACTGAGCCCCAAAACATCACCCCCCTTAAGGTTTTGAGCCATCACTTGAGTGATGCTGTCAATATCGCCCAGATCGTAGGTGATGGTCATGATGAAAGTATGTGTTGATAACTTTGAATAGTACTTTTGACACCATCAAAAATAGCGTCTCCCACAATCGCGTGACCTATCTGAAAAGATGTAAGCTCTTTGATAGCAACCAATGGGGGCAAGTTTTGAAGATTGAGCCCATGACCTGCATGGACCATAAGATTTAAGGCCACTGCTTTTTGACTTGCTAGCTTGAGGGCTTGTAAAATTAATTCAGTCGCCTGCTCATCGCCACGCGCAAAAGCCTCGGCATATTGTCCAGTGTGAAACTCAACCGCAGTAGCGCCCATATCAGACGCCATCTGGACTAGACTGATCTCAGGTTCAATAAAGTAAGATACATGGGTGCCCACATCTCTAAAACGCTGCGTATTTTTTATCAGAGCAGAGGTTTGGTATGTCAAATCCAACCCTCCTTCTGTAGTCAGTTCTTGCCGCTTTTCAGGAACAAGCGTGAGAGTATGAGGTTTGATTTCAAATGCCATAGCCAAAATATCTTCAGTGCACGCAAGCTCAAAGTTAAGCGGAAGGTCCGTAGATTGTTTAAGCCGCCAGACATCATCGTCTTTGACATGCCTGCGGTCCTCTCGGAGATGAAATGTAATATTGTGTACACCCAAGCGCTCACATGCTTTAGCGAATGCTACCGGATCCGGATGTGATCCTCCGCGTGCATTTCTTAAGGTCGCGACATGATCAATGTTAATGCCCAATTGTTTCATTGTCGATCACGCGCCCAGCTCTACCGTAACAACGTCGGTTAGCTCTTTGACCATATTATCGGTCAGAGTCTGATCATTTGATTCAACCATAATACGGATTTTTGATTCAGTACCTGAGTACCTCACCAATGTGCGCCCTTTGCCTTTTAGTTTAGCGTTTACATCTTCAATGGCTTGGATGATTTTAGGGTACTGGTCCAAAGGTTTTTTTTCCCGAACAGGAATATTTTTGAGCTGTTGGGGAAACCTTTCAAAGGATTGTCCATAGAAATCCAAGCTTTTGCCTTGATGAACCAAAACATTGAGCAGCAATATAGCAGAGAGCAATCCATCACCTGTAGTGCTTTTGTCCAAGCAGACTAAGTGACCAGAGGGTTCGCCACCAAACATACATTGTTTGTCCTTGAGCATCGAGACAACATGACGGTCGCCAACCTCAGAGCGATAAAACGGAATATTCATGGCCGCGCATTTTTGCTCCAAGCCAAAGTTAGACATTTTAGTTCCAACAATGCCTTTTGTAAGTTCTGGGTATAACTCGATAGATTCCATCCAAATCGACAAAAAGTCATCGCCGTCATAGACCTTACCCTTTCGATCTACCGCAATCACGCGGTCACCATCACCATCAAATCCAATGCCAAGGTCAGCTTGGACATTAATCGTCTTTTGCAAGAGATACTCTGGGTGCAGGGCTCCTGATTTTTCATTGATATTTAAGCCATTGGGATCGCAACCAATGGCGGTGACATCCGCCCCCAACTCTTGAAAAATTAAAGGGGCGACTTTATACGAGGCGCCGTGAGCGCAATCCAAAACAATGCTGACCCCATCAAGTGTCGTTTTGTTTAAAAAAAATCTTTTTACATTTGAAATATATCTACCAACCCCATCATCAACACGTTTCGCCCTTCCTACTTCACCAGGTTTGGGAAGAAGGGATTGACTTTGTTCCTGACTAAAAATTTGAGCTTGAATGTCTTTTTCAAAATGTTCTGCGAGCTTAAATCCTTTACTCGAGAAAATTTTAATCCCATTGTCTATGAATGGGTTGTGTGAAGCTGTGATCATCACACCTGCCTCAGCACGCATATTATCTGCAATAAAAGCTATGGCTGGCGTTGGAATCGGACCCACCAGTAACACATCAACACCCATCGAACACAGTCCCGCTTGCAGGGCAGACTCAAAAATATAGCCTGAAAGGCGCGTGTCTTTTCCGATCACAACCTTTGGACGCCCTTTAAAGGTTTGATGTTTTTTGATGACACATCCCAAGGCTTGGCCAATTTTTAGAACTGTACCCGCCGTCATAGGCTCGGAATTCACCAAACCACGAACACCATCGGTACCAAAAATATTGTGATGCATTATTTATTCTTTCTGCGAATTTTTTTTAGAAGGCTTCTTAACAGAGACCGTGACGTGCGAGGGCTCAATACTAATTTCAATATCATCAGGGTGTTCTAATTCAATTTTAACCAACTGATCAAGTTTTGTTTTCAAAATATTTTGTACTGCATTCTCATTGAGCCTGGGCTCTGGCAAAAGCTTTAAAAAAGCTTGAACGTCTTTTTCCAGACCAGTGAGCTTGACATTGACTGTTGGAGGTTCAATGCTTAGGTTCAAAGTTTCATCAGATAGAAGAATAGGGATTGATTCAAGCGTTCGTGTAGGCATGCCCTCTTCCAAATCAAAAACCACTTTTACTTTTTCAGTTTCAAGCTCTCCTTGAAACGATACTGTGTCGACAAAGTACTCACCTTCGAAATCACTGCGGCGATCATTTAAATTGATTGGTTCCGTATAGAAATAATCAATTTTTCTCAACTCGTCGGCAAAGCTTTTAAACAAAACCATTTTGGGTGTTAGTTTTACACTTTTGATCTTTATGCCTTTGGGCAGCGTACCTGCATAACGAGGTCGCACAGAAACTCTTCGCTCTTTTTTTGCTTTAAGGTGCACCCTCAAGGACTGGGGGAAAATTTGTGTGGCATAGACACCAAAAGGTAACCTGAAATCGCCTTTATTAATCCAAAAAGAATTCTCACCCACCTTCGCGCTCTTCAAATCAACCACATGGTTTGGGAAATAATTATCATCTACTCTGGCCAGTTTAGACTGAGGACCACTAAGACTAAGCCTGATATGTTCTTGGAGACCTTTAGAGATGACAAATGCTTTGGGCGCATTGACATAGGTAACCGCCACATCAACGGTTTTTGCATTTTGCCTTTCTGCACGAACAAACCACCACAATACCAAAGAAAAACTCAGCGCAATGAGTTTCATAAGAGGGTGCTGTGTAAAAAAACGCCTTATCATTGTTGCTGCTCTGCTGGACTATTTATATCTGCATCGGTTGACGGATCCGCTTTATCAAGTGGGTTAAGCTGGTTGGTCATAATTTTTCTCAATGCCATGGCATCAATACCTCTGATCAATTTCCCTTCATGTGCCACAGATATCCACCCCCGTTCTTCTGAAATCACAATCACCATAGCATCTGTCTCCTCGGTGATACCAATGGCTGCTCGGTGCCGCGTTCCCAAATCTTGATCAAGATCCGTTTTCATGGTGAGAGGCAGTACGCAATTGGCCATCCCTAGCCTGCCTTTTTGAATCAACACTGCCCCATCATGCAGCGGAGACGATGGCATAAAAATAGAGGTTAAGAGCTCCTTAGACACATGGGCATTAATCTCAATGCCGTCCTCTATTTGATCATTGATCTTGGCCTCCCGCTCAATCACAATCAGTGCTCCAATTTTTTTGTTGGAAAGTGAGATTGAGGTTTTCACCAACTCATCGATGGCCATAGCGTTCTCCATAGGGCCTAAAAAAGAAAATAACGGTGTCTTGCCCACGCGAGTCAATGCGCGGCGGATCTCATTTTGAAAAAGCACAACAATGATCAACAAGAAACTTCCTAAAAAGTGATACAGAATCCAATTGAGTGTCGTTAGCTCAACGATACTAGAAAAGACATACACCAAGACTGCTATACTGAGCCCAATGAGCATGAATACCGCTCTCGTACCGCGAATTAGTTTTAGGACATAGTAAACAATGCACGCCACGACCAGTACATCCAAAATATCTCGGAAGACTTGAAAACTGATCTGTTGTTCCAAAAACGCGCGCATGCTCAAGTACTACACTAGCAAAGCACTCGATTTTTTCAAAGATAAGTCAGACTTAAAGAGCTAAAAACACATCTTAGTTACGTGGCGTGCAAAGACAGTCCTCCCCTTGCAGAAACCTTTGTGTGGTTTATGATGTGCTTAGATATTGAGAGACAATCAAGGCGACTCCAAGAACAGCTGGGATCACTGTGTAGGCAAACACATAGATAGCATTGCCTCTTTAATCACCCCAAAAAGTCTTCATGGCATGTAATTTTCCCAGTTTAGAGGGGTTGGTCAATCTGGTAATCAGCGTATACGCTGCAAATACTAGCGCGCAAAAACCAAAAACTGTATTTATGCCCATAGACAGAACATATTAAGCAGGATTTGCTTCTGGTTTAGATATGCCAAACAACGCTAATATTTCATCGCCATTGACAATCTCCTTGTCTAGAAGGACATTTGCAAGTTTATCAAGCTTGTCTCTATGCTTCACAACAAGGTCTTTAGCGCGTTGATAATTGGATACGACAATGCGACGTACTTCTTGATCAATAACTTGAGCTGTTGCCTCGGAAATGTGGGTACTCTGAGACATGTCACGTGCCAAAAAAATCTGTTGCTCAGATTGCTTATACGACAGTGGGCCCAGCTCGTCGCTCATGCCCCATTCACAGACCATTTTACGTGCTATCGCAGAGGCCCGTTCAATGTCATTGGCCGCGCCGTTGGAAATTTTACCAAAGACGACTTCCTCAGCTACACGTCCTCCCATGAGTACAGATATCATGGTTTCGGCCTCACCTTTTTGAAGCGAGTATTTATCTTTTTCGGGTAACTGGTGCGTAACACCCAGAGCCATGCCCCTTGGGACAATGGTTACTTTGTGGACAGGATCTGCATCTTCACACATGGTAGCTACGAGTGCGTGCCCGGCCTCATGATAAGCTGTCATTTTTTTCTCATCGTCAGACATTTTTATACTTTTGCGCTCTTTACCCAACATGAGTTTGTCTTTGGATTGTTCAAAGTCAAACATGGTTACCGTAGTTTTTTCGTTCCGCGCTGCCAGCAAAGCAGCTTCATTGATCAAGTTTTCAAGATCTGCGCCAGAGAAACCAACAGTTCCCTTGGCCAACACTTCAAGGTTAACATCTTCTGCAATTGGGACTTTCTTAGCATGAACCTCCAAAATAGCTTCCCTCCCACTCACCTCTGGCAAAGGGACCATGACCTGACGATCAAAACGACCTGGCCTCAAAAGTGCAGGGTCCAAAACATCGGCGCGGTTGGTCGCAGCTATCAAAATCACGCCTTCGTGCGGATCAAAACCGTCCATTTCCACAAGCATTTGATTGAGGGTCTGTTCGCGTTCATCGTGCCCTCCCCCAACACCAGCACCGCGTTGGCGCCCGACGGCATCAATTTCATCAACAAAAATAATACAGGGGGAATTTTTTCGCCCTTGCTCAAATAAATCTCTTACTCGGGATGCACCTACTCCGACAAACAATTCTACAAAGTCTGATCCTGAAATCGAGAAGAACGGTACACCAGCTTCTCCAGCTACTGCTTTAGCCAGAAGTGTTTTTCCAGTTCCAGGAGGTCCAATCAATAAAACCCCTTTTGGAATCCGAACGCCCATCTTGGTAAACTTTTGAGGGTCCTTGAGAAAATCAACAACTTCCTCCAGCTCCTCCTTGGCTTCATCGACGCCAGCGACGTCTTTGAACATCGTTTTCTTGTCTTTTTCCTGATCAACCAGACGCGCTTTGGATTTACCAAAACTCATGGCCTTGCCACCGCCAGCCTGAATCTGACGAAAAATCATGAATAATATAAGAAGAGAAAAGCCAATAAACAGAAAATTAACAATGCGTGTCGTCCAGAATGAATTCTTGTGCAGTGACTCGAACTTATAGTCTTGCAGATTGCCTACCTTCATCTGCTCCTCTAAAAATGTACTGAGCCCCTCTCCATTGCCGAGCCACTCGGTCTTGAATGTTTTTGATGTGGTCCCTGCTGCTACCCCGTCTTTATCTGTAGAGGTTTGGGCGGAATCAATGTATTCACCTTGAATTTCATTTTCATTAATTTTGACCGATGCGACCAAGCCCTCACGAACTTTCTCACGGAAAGTGCTATGAGATATACTTTCAGCCTGGGGCATAGAATACTTCATGATGAGCTGAGAAGTCATCAAAGCCACAACGACAATGGCTCCCCACATGATAAATGATTTTCCCTTCAATGTAGCCTCCAGTAGCTCAGTGTTTGCCCAATGGGCATACGCAATAGATGAACATAAGTAAATGGCTTTATAAGTTGCCACTTGCTTAGGAACGCTCTGCAAAAAACATTTGCACACAACCACAGTTGCGGCATATGCCTCATAAACCAGTGAGGCCTTAGGGGGCCATTTTACTGGGATACCTTACTTTGCCCAGACACCGAGAGTTTTCCCTCTTTTGCAGAAGGTTCTCCAGTAAACATAATCACCCCATTTGAATATTCAACCCTTATCCTCTTGGGAAGTTGAATCTTTTTTCGACCAATGTTGCGTATCAAAAGATCGTCTATGGCTTGAATATGTTTTTTGGAAAACGCCTGCGTTTTTAAATTAAACTTTTCAAGAACCACTGCATACAGACGCCTGCGAATTACCTGATGTTGCTGCTTTAAGGGTACAGCAGAAATCCAAACTTGTCCTGGGCTTGTATGGATCAACCCCAGTTGGGCAACCACCTCATCAAGGTAGGCATCGACCTGACACACAGACTCTGCCAGCTGAGCTAGCGCGCCAATAGCATCTGGGTTAATGGACGTCTGAATCACAGGAAGCAAAAGATGCCGGATGGCATTGCGACTTTTAGACGTATCACGGTTGGATTGATCCTCTCGAAAGGTCAAGCCTCGGTGCCGTGCCTGGATTAAAATATCTTTTTTTTGCAAATGCAATAATGGCCGAAAAAAAATGTTCTCTCGAAGCATGCGGATACCCACCAGACCTCTTAGGTCTGTGCCCCGTAAGGCTCTAAACAATAACGTTTCTGCTTGGTCCTGTTGATGGTGCCCTAAAACAATCATCTGCGCACCATTGTCTTTGGCAAGATTCAAAAGCGCATTTAAACGCCCCTCACGCATAGCTTGTTCACTTGCTATAGCGCTCAGCGCAAGTTTGTGGGTGACACACTCAATGCCGTGTCTGCGCGCTTGCGCCAAGGCTTCTTGCAGATCAAGATCAGCTTGAGCGCCACGAACCCCATGGTGGATGTGGGCTGCCAAAATATTGGGCCCTCCTTCGCGGACCTGAAAACAAACAAGACTGTGAAGCAACACTGCCGAATCCACCCCTCCTGACAATGCAACCATCACGCGCGACTGTTTCAGGAAACTTGGTTCTTTTTGCAAAACCGACCTGACTTTTTTATAGAAACAAAAGTGAATAGGGTCTTTTTCATTTTTCAAGAATTCTTTTGAAAAATCAGTTTTTTGATTAAAATGGTATTGATCCATACTTTTGGTTATTGTCTATAGGTGGAGATCATATTCAGAGGGTTATGCTTACCATTGGTTGGCTGCCCGATGGAAAAAAAAATCATAGGGGCACAACACATGAAACGTTACACATACGCAATTTTTTCTTCAATGCTTATATTTGGCTTGGCGACGGGTCTGCCTGAGCTTGCAGTCGCCAAGAAAAGTAAAGAAGAAAAAGCAGCAGCCAAAATTGAAAAGCAAAATAAAAAACGCAAAAAAAACAAAAAAACAAAACATGCTTCAGACATCAAAGAAGATGAAGACATCGGAAACCTTCGTATATCTGGCATTGACGTTGTTCAAAACCGTGTCTTTGCCAAAACTGGCCGCCATGAGTTTGCCTTTGGCGCGGGGGCGATCTTAGACAATCCGTTTCTCCGTTATCAGCTTGCCCAATTTCGTTATAACTATCACTTTCGAGAAACCTTCTCAGTAGAGCTCTCCTACCAATATGCTTTTAACCAAAGAAAAGCTTTGGTCCGCCAACTTGAAAACATTGAATGTGCGCCCGGGGAGTTCTTTGACGAAGATGGCATTGACTTATCCAGCGTGCCTGGGGCATGTGGGGTTATATTTTCATCACCTCCAGACCCCTACCAACATATTTATCTGGCCAATTTTGTCTGGTCACCTATTTATGGAAAGTTCAGTATTTTTTCTCGCAAGATTTATCACTTTGATTTTTTTCTGACCGCAGGGTTGGGTTGGTACGATACCGAACGAAGTGGTTATCTTGGCTTTAACGCAGGAGTTGGTGCAAAAGTGTTTCTGAGCCAATGGCTGGCCTTTCGAGCTGACATCCGAAATGTTACTGTTAAAGAAGGTGCACCATTTAATAATGTCGTGAACAACAGAATCCTTTCACTAGGACTCTCCCTTTTCACTCCGTCTAAAAACAAACGTGAGAAATAAACGTGCGTCATTTCTTAACATTTAGCCTAGCCACACTAGGGCTAAGCTTGGCCATGATCCTGGGCGGGTGCAGCAAAAACCATACCCCCAGCGATATTTCCTCAAAACCTGCAGACCTGCTCAATAAGAGTGTTGATCAACAGCTTCAAAAAATCATTGAACGTCGAAAAAGATTCCTTGGCGCAAACCCTCTGTATGCACAATTCATTGAAACATTCCAGACCGGCCGCCTGCACCTGGTTGATGGCCGGCCCAAACAAGCTTATGAAACATTCGACGCATTGGCCAGCAATCGAAAGTATGCCAAATTTCCCGAAGCCCAGTATTTGAGGTACTTCCTGGCACTTAGCCTTTACGATATGGACGTCAAGTACGGTTCATTGCTCTACTTTGTTGATATCATCGAAAAGCAGCCGCTACTTCCCTACACCCATGATTGCCTTGAAAAAGCCATACATATCGCCCAAGAGGTCCGCGATGACGAGCTGATCATTCATCTGGCATCCAAGATCAAAGCCAATAAAGTGCCGATTCATCTCCGGGAAGCCTTTCGCTATTACATCGGCAAAAGTCTTTATAGATCCCAAAAGTATGGACAAGCCCTTAGGCTTTTGGGGGCCATATCGCCTCAAAACCAAATGTATATGGGCGCACAATACCTTCAGGGAACTATTTATACTGACCTGAATAAATATGAAAAAGCTATTGAGTTCTTTCAAAAGGCCGCTAATCACAAATCACCTGTCGCCTATTATGCCAACAAGAAAATCAAGACCCTGTCTTATATGGCTTTGGGGCGTATTTTTCATGAGAAACGAAACTACCCTCTGTCAATTTTGTATTATAAAAAAGTGGACCGTGCATCCAAGTTTTATCCACGCGCGCTCTATGAGGCGAGCTGGGGGTTGTTCAAACTTCACAAATTCAATGAGTCATTGTCAGTGCTTCACTCTCTACACTCGCCGTTTATTGAGACTATTTATTTCACCAAGTCCTACCTTCTCAAAGCGGGCGTATTTATGGAGCTTTGTCACTATGATCGCGCCGTAGAGACCTTGTCTGAAGTTGAAAAAGACTTTATGCGCCTGGGTTCTCAAATTGATCGCATGGCCAAAGAAGCCCAGTCTCCTCGTGACTATTATCCATTGCTTAAAACCACGCAGGTTGATGAAAATGGCGATGAGGTCTTGCGCTATCAAGATCTGTTTATGCTCTCTGGTTCTGAGAGAGATTTCTTGAATATTCATTCCTATTTCACGCTTTTGAAACAAGAACAAGACGTGCTTGAAACCTTGCAGAGTCGAAGAGCAACGGCCATTGCGCGCCTGATCAAAGTCCGTGAAAGATCTCTCTCGGATAAGGGTAGTTTTTTAGCTGGCAAAACCCTTTTGAATACACGCCAAATCATTGAAGAATACTTGGCTTTGAAAGACTTGCTTAAATACGAAGTCATCAATACCGAAAGAAGAGTCATTCAAAAACGATCTCTTGAATTGGCTCCTCCCATTTATCGCAATGAAGAGCTAGCACGTCCTGAGTTTTCTGACAGTTTGAAAGAGACCATGGTTTGGTGGGAAGTCCGTGGCAATGAATATTGGGCAGACGAAGTCGGGTATTACCTCTACCAATTACCTAACCGTTGCAAAGACGAAGAGCTTGAAAGGCGTGAAGGCAAATGAATCTAAAAAACATTCTTAATTGCTTGTTAATAGCAAGCATCCTGTCAGGAACCGGATCAGCACAATCTTCTGAGATTAACCAAAGCGAACGTCTGTCTGCACTCCCTCTTGACTCGAAACGAGGCGCCTTCCAAAACACAAAATTTGAAGCCTTTGATATTGCCAAAGAAAAATTGAACATGGCTTACATCCAAAAGGCCAAAGAAGAAATCGTAACGCTAAAGCGCGTACTTAAGACCACCAAAAACAAAAACCAACGCAGCAATACTCAACATCGCCTGGCTGAAGTGTATTGGGAAGTTGAACGAACCATTTACCTAAGAAAAATGGACCTTTACCAAAAAAACATGACCCTCTACGGCCAAAAGAAAATCTCAACCAAACCCAGACTCCCTACCTTTTCCGGGCAAAACACATACAACTATTACAATCAAATCTTAAAAACCAACCCCAAGTACACCCGACTGGATGAAGTGCTTTTCTATGCTGGTTACCGTGGTCGCGACGCCAACCAAAAGAATTATCATAAATACCTCATTGCCCTTGTCAAAAAATTCCCAAGAAGCACATACTCTCCGGACGCCTATTTTCGAATTGGGGAGTACTATTTTGACAATCGCAATTTCAACAAAGCCATTGACAGCTTTAATCAAATTTTAAAAACTCCAAATAAACTTCACAACACAGCCATGTACAAAGTTTCGTGGTGTTATTTCAATCAGCACAAGTTTGGAACTGCCAAAAAAGTCATGCAAAAGGTCGTTAAAAACACTGCTCGCGTATCTGTAGAGTCTGATCTTCGTAAAGAGGCTTTGAGAGATTTGGTTTTGATTTATTCCGAGCTTGGTGAATTTGTTGAGGCTGATAAGTACTTTACCTCCATCGGCGAACCTGAATACGCTGTTAAAGTCCTTGAACAGCTTTCCGACATTTACTTTGATCAAGCCCGTTATGACTTAGCCATCAAGACCATTTCGCTCTTGCTTAAAAAAGTACCCTACTCACCTAACGCACCCAAATACCACTCCAAACTCATTGACTGTTTTGATCGAAGCCAACGTTTGACCACTGCTATGAAGGAAATGAATAGATTCTTGGCATCCTATGATCCTTCTGCCAGATGGCATCGCCAAAACAATGAAAAAGAAGTCAGATCCTACGCGCACAACCGATCTGAGGTATATGCCAGATTCTTAGCAACGCGCTATCATGAAGAGTCACAGGACTATGAAGAAAAAGACCCTAAGAAAAGTGAGAACTTTGCTCTGACTGCCATGGGGTTTTATAAAAAGTATTTTGAGAGGTTTTCAGACCACCCCAAAGCCTACGACTTGCGTTTGCTTTATGCAGAGCTTTTGTTTCAATACAAAAGATATGAGCTCGCTGCCCTTCAATATGGCACTGTTGTGAAACAAAAGCCTAGGGGCCCTCGTGCAAAAGAAGCACTGACCGGGCAAATCGATGCGTTGAGCAAAGTTGAAACTATAAAATACAAAAAAGTTCAGGAAATGGCTCAAAAAAAGAAAGCGAAACAAGAGACCTTGCCTCTACCTGATACAACCAAATCTCTCATCAAGGCCAATATTCTTTATGCCAAACTCTTTCCCAAAGACGCTGCCGCGCCAACCATCTACTTTCAGCATGCGCTTTTGTTTTATAACTACAACCACTTTAATCAAGCACTCAAAGGCTTTGACAGCGTCATCGGGAAATATTCTCGCACTGAGCCTGCCAATAAGTCAAGACACTTGATTTTAGATATTCACAACATCAAAAAAGACTGGGCCGCAGTTGAGAAGACTGCACTCTCTTACCTTAAGGTATCGACCTTTGGACCCAAGAACAAAGCCCTGCTTTTGGATCTTGTTCAGGGGTCTATTTTTCAACAGGCAAAAGACATTGAAAAGAAAAAAGACTATGTGGCTGCTGCACAGAAATTTGAAAGTTTGGTTTCAAGATATCCTTCCTCAAAATATGCAGACAAGGCGCTGTTCAATGCGTCCTTAAACTACATCAAAGCAGACAAGGCCAGCCAGGCCATTGCTGCCTCTAATAAATTTCTTAGGGCGTATCCCAATTCGGATTTGGCTCCTGAACTTTTGGTCACCTTTGCTACCTATTTTGATCAAAAACTCGATTATAAAAACACAGCAACCTACTATGAGCTCTATGTTACAAGGGATCCAAAGTCTAAGGCTGCGCCAGATGCACTCTACAATGCGGCTGTCTATCGTGAAAAATTAGGAAGTTTGACCAAAGCTTTGAATAACTACAAGAAGCACGCCTCTTTGTATCCTAACTCACCTGACCGTCAGACCGTGCTCTTTGCACAGGCCACGATTCTTGAGAAACAAAAACAATACAGTGCTGCCGCAAAAGCTTATGAAACATTCATCAACTTTTATGGCAAGAAGTCACCTAAAGCCGTTGAGGCAGCATTTAAGATGTCTGAAAACTACAACAAATCAGGGCAAACCTCTCGCGCACGCGCTTCGCTTCAGCAAGCTGTTGACCTGGGAAAACGTTTTTCTTCTTCCGAAGATAGCGTTCACTATCAATCCATGGCCCAAATGGCATTGCTCGAAGGGACCTTTAAGCAATATCAAGGCATCACGCTTGAAATGCCACAACAGGTGTTGGAACGGAACCTGGCTCAAAAGTATGACCTTTTAAAAACACTTAAAAAAGAATATCTCAAAGTTGTCAAAAGCAACGACCCTCAGTCTGGTGTTGAAGCACTTTACAAACTAGGGCTGTGTTACCAGGATTTTTCACAATCTCTGTTTTCTGCGCCTATCCCAACCAACCTTTCACCTGAAGAGGTTCAAATTTATCAGGCCGAACTGCAAAACCAGGCTTTGCCGATTGAAGAGCAGGCCATCGAGTCCTTTGAAAACGCCCTGATCAAGTCGCAAGAGCTTAGAGTATATACAGATACTGCCAAGAAAGCTTACACACAGCTTACCCAGTACAAGCCCAAAAAGTATCCTCCAGCGCGTTTCCCACTAATTAAAAACAGCTATGTGGCTGAGCCTTGGAGCTTCAATTAATCATGATGTGGAGAACTAACATGAAACAATCTTTCTTAATTATTTTACTTTTATGCATCTGGTCTTGTAAAAAAGACCCGCCTTCTACAGCATCCTCTACACGCTTGGGCGATGACACAATCATTGCCCCTGATCAGTTCAAAGCCAGCAAGAAGCAAAGAAATCGGGAAAGTGCCTCTGTTGCGATTCTCAAAGTTAATGACCTCAAAAGGAAGGTCTTGGACAGCCCTTCCGATGCAAAGTCTCATAAACAACTCTCAGAGCTATATGGTCGTATGGGGCAGAACAAAAGCGCTCTCAAACACCTTCGCTATGCGCGTTCAGCCAAAGGGCTTACCCAAAAAGAAAAAGTAAGCCTGGCTCAGCTCTACACCGAAGTCAATCAAGCGTCACAGGCGGCTGTGATATACAATGGGCTTATTAAACAAGATCCACAAAACTGGCGCTTGCGCAATGACATCGCCAACGTCTACCGCAAAGAAAAACAATACAACAAGGCCCTCTCGATCATTGAAAAAATCCTTCGCGCCCAAAAAGACAATATTTTTGCCATGCATACGATGTCACACATTTATGCCGATCAGAAAAACTTTGATATGGCTGAACTTATCTTACAAAAGGCCCGCAAGCTCAACCCCAAAAACGCTGAGACATGGAACCAGATTGGCATCCTGTACCAAGCCAAAGGAAACCATACCCAAGCCCAAAAAGCCTTTTTGGTCGCCACTCAAAAAAACCCTCAGTTGGTCGAACCCAAGCTCAACCTAGCCCAATATTATATCACCCACCATGACCATAACAATGCTGTTAAGATCTACAGTGATATCCTTCAAATTGAACCCCTTCAGCTTATAGCCATGTACCATCTTGGGGTCAGCAGTGCAGCACTAGGGCTTGAAGATGAGGCTCACAATAAATTTAGCCAGCTCTTGCAACTTGCTCCTGAGCACCAAGAAGGTCTTTTTGCCATGGGAATATTGAATCATTACAATATGCAAGACGGGCAAAAAGCGTTAAAATACTATAGAAAGTATATTGCGCTCAACCCTGGGCTATCTTCAAAGCATGAGGTGTTCAACCACATGAAACGGGCAGAAAAAATGCCTCCAAAGATTAAGCCAGGTACTGACAACCCTTCAAATGGCGCAAACAAGGAGTAATACATCGATGAAAAAGACATTAATTATTTTTTTGCTGAGTACCGGGGTCACTCTTGGAGTCAATGCTCAACAAGCCCCTACAGCCCCACCAGCCGAGCCCAAAAAGGTCTTCTATGATTTTAATGAAGTTGATATTCTTGGTAATATCAAAAAGCCCATCGGAGGTTCGGTGGTACAAACTCCAGAGATTCGATTCAAACGTTTGTTAAATCTTGATGAGAGCTTTATTCCAGAAATCATCAACGGCATTGACGAATACTAGGCATGTTCACAATTCAAATACATAAAAATTGGATTTTTACCTTTCCTTTCACTAGAATGATTATATGAGCGCACCAAAACTTCAAATTCCTTCTGATACAAGTCGTTCTGAACTTTTTTTTGATCCTCAAAGTTTCAAAATTGATTTTCGTCAGAAAGACCCTAAAATGGCCACATCTAAAAACGCGTTGCGTGTTGTGGTCCAGTACTATGGTGAAGTCTTTGAAGACATGGTATTTACACCGAACTCTAAAATCTATGCTGGCCGTCGTGGACCCAATGGGATTGCTGTCCCCATCAAAGGTTTGAAAAAAAGAGAGTTTTTTATTCATTATACGCGCAAGAAACGCATCCGCATTAAGCTTCCTATGGGAACCAATGGGGTTATCCAACAGCGTGACAGCATCAAAACACTCAAGGACCTTAGTGCCTCATCCTCAAAGAACAATATTGATGTATATGAATTTGAGCATGAAACAAAAGGGCTCATTGATTTTGACCAACTGCAGATCTATTTTGAGGAAACTGAAAAACTCAACAAAGTCCCTGCTGCCCCTTTTGCCCAAAAGTTCGGAGACAAAGAGCTTTACAGGTGGTTTACCCTTTCTTTTCTTCTTCATCTGATTTTGATGTTCTTCCTCTACATGGCCTCAAGTGGTGTTCCAGATGAGAAAACCCTTGAAGAACAAAGCGAAAGAACTGTTGAAATTTTGCTCACCACTCCCAAAGTCGTCAAACCCTATGAGCCCCTGATCCTTCAGTCCGAAAAAGCACCACCAAAACCCACAGCCCCTACAAACGTTAAAAGCCGACCCCAAGAAAAGAAAAATAAAAACATCACCACATCCAATAAAACAAAAAAACCACCCAAAGCCAGCTCATCAGGGGCTGGCCGAGAAGGGGAAGGCGCAAAAGCTGCTGGCGACGAGGGCAGGCGTGGCAAGCAAAGTGCAACTAAGCCTATTACACGCCCCTCCATGGAAAAGGTAAAATCTGCGGGCGTTCTGAATTTTTTTTCTAAGAAACAATCCCAATCAGGTGATTTTGATGACTTGGTTAATGAAGATCTCAGCGATGTAGCACAAAACTTAAACAAAAGGTCTGGATCCAACTCAGGACGGTATGGCCTGCCTGGGGAAACTAAAATTAAAGACGGCAAAGGCATCAAAGGCAAAGCCAAAGGCGGCGGGGGCTCCTCTACCATAGGTCAGGGATTGGGTACCAAAGGCAAAGGTGGGGGAGCTAAAGGAGATGGCTTAGCCAGCTTTGGAACTGGTAAGAGCAAATCAAGCGTTAAAGCCCAGATTGATGGAGAAGTCGAATCTGTATCAGGTGGCCTATCCAAAGAGCAGATTGAAAATGTCATTAAAAACTATTGGTCACAAATTCAATACTGTTATGAGCGCGAATTGATTCGTCAACCTACCTTGAGTGGTAAGGTCGCCATTCAATTTGTTGTTGGGTTAAGCGGTCGGGTGACTTCAACCAGTATTGCTCGATCAACCCTTAAGTCGTCCCCAGCCGAAACTTGCATCCAAGGGGTCTTCAGACGCATGATGTTCCCAGACCCAGGTGGCAGCATTACAGAGGTCGTTTACCCATTTAACTTTGAAAAGGTTGGCGGATAGGACGCCCACCCTTTTGCTTTAAGACCAAGCATCCGAAATATAAGACGTTTTAACCTGCTCCCATACTAGGGCCTGTTGACAATTCAAAACATTAAAGTAGATCCGCTCACAGCAGGTGGTCCAGCCGGATTCAAAAAGAACCATATCTACACGATTAATTTTTCTATTTTAAATTAATCAGATTAATAAAAAATTGATACAATAACACCTATGAAAAGAAGCTTTCTGATTTTTACCTTCATCTTATCTTTGGCTTTGACAGGCAGCATTAAGGCCGATCAGATTTTTGGAGATTTTAAGCGTTTGCCAGATGAGATTGAACGTGGTTTTTCGACCTCCGGGGATATTGGTGTCTTTGTTTTGACAGGTCAACCCCGAACAGCAACCAATCCAGGCTTTCAATTGGCACTTAATCTCGGCGTAGATATTCTTCCTTTTTTGGGTATTGAAGCCATCAATGTGTTTGGCATTCATGAAGCTGACCCTTTCGATGCTGCGCTTCAGGGTGGCGTGAATACCTACCTCCATGAGCTGGCGATTAAACTACAATACCCCATCAAACGATGGCATCCCATGTTAGAGTTCGGTGGCGGCATTTTTCACAGTATCCCTGACTTTAAATTTGATAACGACCCTTTTAAGTGGACCATGCTCGGAGCAGTAGGCATCGAGTATTATACCTATCTGAGACACTACTCCCTCTATATCAAGTCTATTTACCATGTAATTTTAGATTCACAGTTCAACGCTCTAAGCGTGTCCGCTGGCATTCGCTACACTTTTTAATTGCATTTTCCACTGAGGAACGTACTTTTGCGTTGAATTTGGGGAGGCACACTATTGGGCTATGGCGCCTAAGAACCTCCATATATTCATTACAATATGTTTCCTAAGGAGGATCCCGTGAAAAAAACATTTATCTTAGCAGCACTTTTATGCCCACTGACAATCTTTGCCAAAGGTACCACCTACGAGTTAGATGCCAGCCACTCAATTGTTTCATTTAAAATTGGACACTTGATTGGGAAAGTTCAAGGGTCATTTTCTGATTTTTCCGGAGAAATCAATCTTGATCAAAATAATATCAAGACTTTTCAAACCTCAGCTACCATCAATGTTGATTCAATCAGTACAAACAATCAAAAGCGGGATGCCCACCTTAAAAATGCAGATTTTTTTGATATTGAGAATAAAGATCACCCCGAATATAAAACCATTGCGTTTGAAGCCAAGAACTTTCAAAGCACATCCAAGGATGCTAATGGGACTTTTAAGGGCACGCTCAATGGCTTCCTTACCATGCATGGCGTTAAGAAAGCCATTGCGTTGGATACAACAATCAACGCAAACCCTGTGATGGATCCTTTTGGTAACGCGCGCGTTGCAGTTAGTGCGAAGGGTACTCTAAAACGTCAAGACTTTGGTTTGACTTGGAAGCATCCTGCAGGGGAGCTTGTTGTGGGTAATGACGTTGCTATTGAGCTTGAAATTCAAGGCACTCGAAAACTCAAATCACCTGCCACTGCTCAGGACAAGCCAAAGTCTAAAAAAGTTCTAAAAAAAAAATCAAAAGTAAAAAGAAAAAATAAGTCCTTACTTTAACTTTCACAAGGTGCGCGCCCTAGGGGCCGCGCACCTTTTTACCTATATGCTCAATTTTGATAGCCTCCAGAAGTTATGGACCAAAGACGCACGTCTTTGGTCAAAGGATCCAGCCACTCAAGTCAAGATACAAACCCGTCTGGGTTTTTTGGATGTGCCTTCCTTTTTCACTGATAAAATCCAACATATTCAAAACACGGCCAGTGTCCAAGATTATACACATGTTGTGCTCTTGGGTATGGGGGGGTCGAGCTTGGCTGCCAAATGTTACTTGCAGCAAGTTCAACCTGCTCCAAAGCGTTCTTTTCATGTGCTGGATACAACCAACCCTTTTGATATTGATCGGCTGACCCATGACATCCCATTATCGGAGACACTCTTTCTTGTAGCATCAAAGTCTGGATCCACCTTAGAGGTGCAAAGCCTTTTTAAATACTTTTGGCACCTTTGCCCAAACCCAAAGCAGTTCTGGGCTATTACAGACCCTCATACACCCTTACATCAACAGGCCCTTGATCTGAAATTTAGCCATATTTGGCTCAATCCACCAGATATTGGTGGGCGCTTTTCAGCACTCTCATATTTTGGGCTGATTCCATTGGCCCTTATGGGCATTGATCTGGAGGCATTTTGGAATGATTTTCTTGATACCCTTACTGTATTGAAATCTAAAGATAGTCCGATCCTACCTTTAGCCCAATTTTTAGCACAAGCTCATTCAGAGCATGTGCACAAACTTTACCTAACCACTACGGAATCCACTCATATGCTGGCCCAATGGATTGCCCAGCTGATAGGCGAAAGCCTGGGTAAAAACAATATGGGCTTTTTGCCAATCCCTAGCTCGCTTGACGAAAATGCCTGCAGGCAAAGTTATATCCACGCGCTTGGGAGCGAAGATGAATTTGAAGCCATGGCCTCAAAGACTGCTCACTCTGTATCCACAATTAATGGTGTTTTTGATTTAGGTGGAGAGTTCTATTTTTGGATGTGTGTAACAGCATTGTTAGGCGCTCATTTAAAAATTAATCCATTTGATCAGCCACACGTTGAATTAGCCAAGCAAAAGACCAAAGCTTATTTAAATCAAGCAAGTCCTGAACAAAATATAAAACTACTGCTTAAAAAGCATACAGCTGACCCGCATAAGCTTAAGGCATGTATTGAACAAACTCCAACTGATCATATGGTTTGTGTGCTTTCGTACCTTCCTCAAAGCATGGCAGCTAAATCTTATGAAAATAAAATTATTAAAGATATCCAAGACTATAGACCTGATGTGTTTTTAACAAAGGGGCCGCAATACCTCCATTCTACTGGGCAATATTACAAGGGTGGGAAAAACAATGCTACCTATATCATCCTTACACAAAAAGAAAAAAGACTTGCACTACCTCAAAGCAAGCTAGATTTCAACACCATCAACCTTGCTCAAGCACTGGGCGATTACCACGCCCTGACCCAACAAAAAAGATCCGTTACCCTAGTTCATCTAAGCTAAAACAGCTTTTGGATTGGGTAGGTCTTGATGCGAAAAAATACCCAAGTTCTCAGAAAAGTTGGGTTGTTGTTGTATGACATTCCAACAAATCAAAGTTGCTAAAATTGGACCGCATTTTTTGCCTCTGCCAAAAAATCGGTACTCAATTTCATGGGGTACTTGTATGCTCTGGTATGCATACCCAAGTTCTCAGAAAAGTTGGGTTGTTGTTGTATGACATTCCAACAAATCAAAGTTGCTAAAATTGGACCGCATTTTTTGCCTCTGCCAAAAAATCGGCACTCAATTTCATGGGGTACTTGTATGCTCTGGTATGCATACCCAAGTTCTCAGAAAAGTTGGGTTGTTGTTGCATGACATTCCAACAAATCAAAGTTGCTAAAATTGGACCGCATTTTTTGCCTCTGCCAAAAAATCGGCACTCAATTTCATGGGGTACTTGTATGCTCTGGTATGCATACCCAAGTTCTCAGAAAAGTTGGGTTGTTGTTG
>Ga0209186_1000192_pt1 | contig 49588 bp, 43 predicted proteins | sample SidtaG_FD_187426 | JGI IMG/M metagenome (GOLD analysis project Ga0209186, IMG submission 187426) | Marine algal microbial communities from Sidmouth, United Kingdom - Sidmouth_Male2 metaG (SPAdes) (version 2) | ecosystem: Host-associated > Algae > Red algae > Unclassified | place: Sidmouth... | reverse complement strand
TTATTCCTGTTCGAGGCAAAACGATTGTAACGCTTTGACTCGCCCATTGACGATTAAGTTTATCCATTGTTCCTCACCCTCGAGACAGGAGGGCATGTCTGCCAATTTCATCACCTTACAGTATTAACCGATTCACATTTGATTCGGGTAGCTTTTATTTCAATTTTGCTGTAAGAGAAGGATTCGAACCTTCATGAGGTAGTTAGCTTATTCCTGTTCGAGGCAAAACGATTGTAACGCTTTGACTCGCCCATTGACGATTAAGTTTATCCATTGTTCCTCACCCTCGAGACAGGAGGGCATGTCTGCCAATTTCATCACCTTACAGTATTAAGTCATTGCTTTCAAATGATATGTCAAATTTACAATGAAAATCGTCTACGATGCAAATATTTCAATGGAATAATTTAATTATTACAATATTGGTTATTTTTGCCACTGTAAACTGAGAATTCATTAAATTTGGCTATGGTTTATACCTCAGAATTATGAAATTTCAAATTTCTAAATTGTTAATTTGTCAACAATGATTGATCAACACATAGTAATTATTCAATAGTTGGTTGACAGAATTGTGTTTTTCGCATAAATCGGTTGATATTTTTGCTAAATTCTAATTTTGAATAAAATTGCAATAGCATCGATTGATTAAACAGCTTTTTTCGAAACAATATTAGGCGTTGGCGTGTTTGTTTGATATATGTGATTGCAAACACTCGGTGTGTTGATCTTTTTTTATAAATATTGTATTGGTTGAATAAACCAGAATTATGCAATAATAAATGCATTGTTTATCTTAGCCATTATGTCTTTAGCAAATGAATTATATCAAGAAGCTTGCGAATACCTGGAAAAGGCCGCACAGATAGATCGCTCGAAAATGGAACCGAAAGCGTTACAATTGCATGATGCTTATGTTGCTTATTTCAAAAATATTAAAGAGGAAATAAGTAGCTCTCAAAGTGCTACTGCTTCCGAAAGCAAACAACAAGCAACACTCCGACTCATTAAACTAGGAATGACGACGCCGTTAATATCAAGGACGACAGGACTAAGTTTCGCCGAAATTGATAGCCTTCGACCTAAAAAGAAAAAAGATAAGAAATAACCAGTCATCCAATTAAATGAAATTTGCGCTGCCCATCTTATTCCTCGTGATTTCCTTTTGCTGTTACGGGCAAAATAATACCACTATACCTGAAAAGACTAAAATGGCAGGACTTTCCTTTACTGCACCGTCCAAAGAGTACCCCACCAACCCTATGCCAGCCGTCACAAAGATCAATGCAAATTGGATTGCGGTGATCCCCTTTGGCTATACCCGAAATAAAGAACCCTTTGTTCGGTTTAACATCGATTGGCAATGGTGGGGAGAGCGGGAAGCTGGCGTACGAGAAACCATTCGACTAGCAAAAGCTCATGATATCAATGTGATGTTGAAACCACAAGTCTATATTCCAGGTAGCTGGCCAGGCGATCTCAGTTTTGATTCCGATGAAGACTGGACTGCCTGGGAAACAGACTACGAGACCTTCATTTTGTTCTTTGCGGCAATCGCTGAAGAGCAAAACTTGTCATTACTGTGTATTGGTACCGAATTTAAGATATCGGTCAAGGAGCGCCCTGAATTCTGGTACCAACTCATCAAAAAGATCAGGGCGCAGTACAAAGGCAAACTGGTTTATGCTGCCAACTGGGACAACTATGATGAAACTCCTTTTTGGGAGTTGCTGGATTATGTAGGAGTAGATGCTTATTTCCCTTTATCAGAAAACAAAACGCCATCTGTAAATTCATTGGTCAAAGCTTGGCAACCCATTATAACGGAGCTAGAGACTTTTCATTGTAAAGTAGAGCGCCCCATCCTGTTTACCGAATTCGGTTATTTGAGTGTAGATGGCTGTGCTGGCAAGACTTGGGAACTAGAGTCTAAAGTCAAGAGATTACCCATTAACGAACAAGCACAGTCCAATGCACTGACAGCTCTTTTTAAAGCGATGAGTGATGCGTATTGGTGGGAAGGCGGTTTTATCTGGAAGTGGTTTCCCAACATGGACGGCCACGAAGGTTATCCTGAGCGCGACTATACACCACAAGGCAAACAAGCCACCGAAACACTGACGCATTGGTACGGGAAATTCAAATAGGAACAATAAAAAATGCCAACAGGATTTCCCGCTGGCATTATTCTTAACCCGATTGTTGATTTAACTCGGATTATACAATAGACTTTGAGCGAAACGGCTAAGTGTTTGGTTATGAGTGGATACGCAGGGTTTTGACACGCAGTCGATGTGAATATCGTCGAGTATCAAAAATCGAGTAATTCGCTCATAATTAAATAATTAGTCGTTGTAGCCAATTTCTATTGCATAATCCGAGTTATACTCTAATCTTTTTTAATCAAGGTAGAGGCGTCTGACAAGTCTTGAAACATCACGACTCCTGTCCCTTTATATTTTACGCTACTGGCATCAGAAGCGGTTACTCTTAGTTCATCATTCACAGTGATCTTAAGGTTACTAGCATCGGATAAATTAGCATCCAAGGTATTGCATTGCAAATCATAGTCTTCTATAGAACTTGCATCATTAGCTAAAACATTTAATGATTCAATCGTTCCAGTAATATTTGCATTTGAGGCGTCTGATAAATCCAATTCCCCCATTGTAGCTTCAATTGTTCCTACAAAATTGCAAGCGTCTGAAAGCTTCACCCTTATGTCATTGGCCGTTAGTGTGTTGTTAAGTTTAATGTCACAAGCATCTGAGGCTTCAAAATCATTTAATTCAGCTGTTGTGATATGAATCTTTAGCGTCGGGTTTCCTCTGAGATTAACCCCATTCTTTAATTTAATGACTAGGATGTCATTTTGAACCTCCACAATGATGATTTCCTGAATATTGTCTTCTGCTTCTACTACAACAAGTTCTTCTTCAGTGGAGTAAGTAACATCTACATCAAAGGCATCATGAACGTCAAGAGCAGTAAACTCAGTTACGTTTTTCTCAACTTTTGTAACTTCTCCTTTCGCTCTTTTTATCCTCTTATCTTTATCGCATGAAGTTGAAAAAATGATTAAACTGAGGAGGATTACTATTAATTGAACTGTTTTCATTTTATGAATTAAATGGTTAATAAAATAGGTTCCGAAAATTCTGATGATAAAACAATAGCTGAAATTTCAATTGTGTTTATCCCTAATAACAAGACAAAAAATAGAGGGTTGCAAGATTGGGTTTTTTTACTTTGAAAATCTCTTTTCTTTTAACCCAATTATTAGTGATGTGTTGTTGTTATAAATTTTCTTATTTTGATATATGGAATACAGGTGTAGCGTTCTTCAACCTAACACTATTATGAAGCCATAAACTTTCTGTGATTTGTTTTAGACCTCTCAGATTAAAAAAAAAATCTAACAGGTCGCTCGTTCTTATTCCTCAAAACCTCACCTTCTTGGCCTCTTTATTAGAATTTAACTGGACACACTAGTAATTATTCATTATTCATTATTGAGTCCACTCCGGAAAGTCCTTTTTTGTTTAAATTCAATCAAATAAGAACAAAACAAAATATGTAATGCAAATTTGTTAAAACCCCATGAAGCATCAACATGGGAGAGCCGAATTGTACCGGGCTGGCGAACCAGTGTTTGAGCGGAGCGAGTTTATAATTCTTGACTTTTTTATGCCGTAATATCCAGTCGGTATTACTTGCCCATTTGCGTCAAGGCAAAAATGAACAATAATAGCAAACTACACATTGTAATTAAATAAAATGTGATTAAAGTTCTACAAAAATCGACTTTTCGGAGTAAGCTCATTATTCATTAATAAACGCCTCTTGAAACGGTGTAATGAACCGCTCATTCCTAGAATAAATAGCAAACACTATCTTAGTGAATTTGTTATGAAATTCCCCTTCCAAAATCTCCTTAAAGTAACCAGCAATGTCCTTTGGGTCATTCTGAAACACCCCACAACCCCAAGCACCGAGTACAATCGATTGGTGACCATGATGCAATGCAATAGCCAGAACTTTACGAATACGTCGTCTCATAACAGCCTCGATATGTTTCTGGCGGTGAGGCTCGCGCTGCATGACAACACCAGCGTTTACAGCAGGTGCTGTGATGATACCACAGGTCATTAGTCGATCGAGATTGCGGCCCTCCTCGTCCTTGATAATGGGTACAGTAAGACTGTAGATCATGTAATCCGTATAAATGCAGGATTTTATCTTACGGTTGGTCTGATAATACTCATTGGCTTGTTGCTGACAGTTGTACAGACCAGTGGCCCGCGCAATGCTCTCTTCTTGTGCCTGACTACCGCCTAGAAAGCCACCACCTGCATTCCTTGCTGATGCGAAGTTAAGACAAGCGACATCAGTATGCCCTTCACTGATAAGAGACCGTACTGCGTCTAGTGTAGTCTGATGCGTCACGGTGATTTCCGTGGGCTGTTTACACGTTTCAAATGTACTGTTTTCTAGTAACTTATCTGATGACTGAGGTCTGTAAACCAGTGTGTTTTCTTCTGCATAATATTGTGCAGTACGAATGTCGATTTTCGTGCCGGCGGGTGTCTGATAATACCCTTGTTCTAGGATCTGTAGCGTATCTTCTGCGATCTGTTTTCTCGCGTCTCTATTATTCATTATAATTGTTTTGCTGCTAGTAACAAAGATCCTGGAAAATTAGTTCCGAGTTGATCGGACTATCACTTTTTATCAGTCGATTTTTCAACAGAGCTAGCGTGATCTTGTACTAAGTACCAACGATTATCAATTCGCTTTAAGACATAAGAGATGTGCATTCTGTTGAAGTAGGGTTGACCATTTCTGTCAGGTTCCCGATACATGCTTTCTACGATTGCGGTGCCTATCTCCTGGCCAATATCGGTTTGAAGTATTTTAGTTTCAAAGGTCCAATTGGCTTCTTGAAACCACTTTTCGTGGAAGGTGAGGAAACTATCGACTGTTGAAATGATTTCTGTTCCAGGAAGTATCAACTCCATATTACCTTTTGGCGACATGGTACTTTTGAGGATGCTCAGGTCTCTGTTTGAAACCGCTTTTAAGTGTAGTTCCAGCGTTTCGTAAAACGATGTTTTCAGTTTCTCACGGTCCGCTTCACTAATAGCGGGAGGTTGGTTATTGCAGGAAATAAAGAGGATATTGATTACAACAGTTAAAATAGAAAAATACTTTATTTGTTAATTGTTTACAACTAATATAGTATGATTTTCCTGGAATAGAGAATTTGATGTTCAGAATGAATTGTAACTAGGTAAACACCTGGAGAAGCAGCAGGAATTTGTATCGTTTTTAAGCCAATTTGTAAGAAATTCTCAAGAAGATATCGGCCGTCAATTGAATGAATAGTAAGCTTCGCATGACTAGCCTCTGGATTGTCAATCGACAAGTAGTTTCCTTGCTGAATTATGCTGAATGTGGATTGTGGAGCACGTTCATTATTGACTGTCGTGCACACTAGATTTTTATCATAAATCAGTGTTGTCCCATTCCAAACCTTATTTAGCGTAAAAACGGGATCAGTCAATAAAGGAAAATAGAAGAAAGCATTAAGGTCTCCTATTCCTTCAATCCATACGGGATTCCCGAAAATCTGAAGAGGTGATAGCGTAATCCTTTTTCTCGGTCCTAAAGGTGTTAAAAACGTATTTCATGTACTTGCACTTCCCATTCATGGTCAGGATTTAAAAGTGGCGCATATTGTTGACTTTTTACGGAACCGGATAAGGCTAGAAGGCAAGCTATCACTAGGAAGTTATATTGTTTCTTGTTTTTTTTGTAAACTTATATTTAATTTTAATAACAGTCATCGTGATTTGTTTTTTTACATTTATTTTACAAAATGATTAGAAATGTTTGGGATTTAATTTATTGATAATCAGCCAGTAATCATTTTTGAATGGTCTGTATATTATAACATTTTTTAAAAGACCTCTTTTGTCATGATAAGGACGATCAATGAAGAACTTCGAAAGTTTGGCATAATTTTTCATCAAAATTAAGCATCAATCGAAAACAAGTTTTAAATTTGTACGTTAGTTATCTTTAAATATCATCATTTAATGGTTCAAAGTTTTAAACTTACTGGTATAAATGAACATGTTTGTCCTATAAAAGGGGTAACTGATACAACTCAAACGGAAACAAAGGACCAATACTTTAAATTTCATAATTCGGTTGATGAGATAGGCGCAGACTGGGATGAGTTATTACCCGCTAGTAAATCACTATTGTCAACAGCTTACTGGAAAGCGCTTGAAGCAGCACCAACAGAAGGTATGAAATTCTGTTATTTAGCTTTTTACTGTGAAGGAAAGATATTTGGTGTCGCAGTCTGTCAGATTATCCACTTTAATGCTTCTGAAAGCATGAATAGCCTTGAGGATGATAAACCACAATCTGTTTATTCCGCAGTTAGCCTTGGGTTTAAAAAAGCCGTGGCGCGTCATGTCGATTACACGGTTTTGGTGTGTGGGAATGTCTTATTTACAGGAGAACACGGATATTACTTTAAAGGCGATTTCGATCAACAATTTTTGTATAATAAGTTGTCCGAAAGTCTTGATGTGGCAAGAAACCATTTATCAAAACAGGGGCAAAAGATTTCCTTCACTTTCTTGAAGGACTTCTATAAAGAAACACAACCTGATATTGGTAGTGCACTGAAAACGAAAGGGTTTCATGAGTTTAATATTCAGCCTAGTATGATACTAGACATCCGTGAACACTGGAATACTTTCGAGGATTACCTAGCACAAATGTCAAGTAAGTACCGGGTTCGCGCAAAAAGCGTAATGAAAAAGGCAAAAGCCATACAAATCAGAGAGTTTGACTTGCCCGAAATCAACCAGTACAAATCCAGGATCAGTGAACTGTATATCAATATTGCGAAAAAGTCAGGATTTAATGCAGTAATACTGAATGAGGACTACTTCTCTAGCCTTAAGGAGCATCTAGGAGACCAGTTTAGACTTTATGGCCATTTTCTGGAAGATCAATTGGTGGCATTTCACACTACAATTGCTGTAGGAGATGAGCTAGAAGCCCATTTTCTAGGATTTGATCATCAGTTGAACCGTGAGCATAAAATTTACAATAACACGCTGTATGTGATGATCCAGTTCGGAATTGCGAATGGATTTAAGAAAGTAGTCTTTGCGCGCACCGCTCTGGAAATCAAGAGTTCTGTAGGCGCGGTGGCTCATGAGATGTTCTGCTACTTCCGATACAAAAGCGCCATCCCTAATAAGTTTTTGAAAAGCGTGTTCGATTACCTGAATGACAAAGAAAGCTGGACACCGCGAAGCCCGTTTAAAGAGTCCTGATATCCTTTAAAGAGTTTACTGTTGGCTGTTGCAATGCTTTAGCAATGAAAGCGTGAGTGATAGAAGTGGTATGCGCGGAGTCCCGAAAGTTTTCGGGACGAGCACATAAGAGCGTATAGCACGACCTGTAGTGTAGCAGCAAGGAGTTTTTTCCTTGCTGCGAAACGAAAGGGCACGCCCTTATCAATACTATTCACAACCTAGTCGTTTGTAACCACACGGATAAAATCAATTTTACCGTAAATGTCGAATTCAATCACCTTGAAATACTCAACTTTTACGCCTTTGGCATCCACTGCATGAAAATGAAATATAAAATGAGAGTCATCATCATTTGAGAATAGTTCGTGCATAGTGTATTTCATGTCAGAAGTAGCAGACAATAGATTCGGCAAAATCATAGGAGCACTCACCCAATCTTGTTGTCCAGACTGAATCTTTGCACCAGAAGAAACGATTTCAAGAATGGTATTTACATCTCCAGATTGATAGGCTTCAAAATATTTAAGTGCTGTTGGCTTGTTATCTCTCATCGGTAAAATTGAATTATTAATTATAAATATTAAAAATAGTTTGTACGGCCTTAAGATAATTGCAAAAAATCGGAAAGGAAAGAAATATAACTCATTTTTTAGAGGAACGATCAATAGAACTAGTGGAAATTATATAATTGCTTTGGTTAATGATAGAATAAGGCTAATTTTGCGCGGCCAGGACCAGTCTATCGCTCCCTGCTTGACAGGGTGAGGAAAGTCCGAACAACAAAGAGTGCCGCGCCACCTAACGGGTGGGGTTCCATTGATGGAATACAGAGAGTGTCGCAGAAAATAACCGCCTCCTAGGAGGTAAGGGTGAAAATGTGCGGTAAGAGCGCACGGCGCATTGTGGTAACACAGTGGGCGGATAAACCTCGCGGGTTGAAATGCTACGTATATCCCGATTCGCAAGAGAAGAGTAGCTCGCTCAACGCCTTAGGGCATCGGGAGGGGTAAGCAGCTAGAGTCTGTCGGCAACGACAGGCGCAGATAAATGATAGACACCCTCACGGGTACAGAATTCGGCTTATCGGTCCTGGCATTTTTTTATTGATTTTTTAGATTGATTATCATAGATAGATAGTCGGGGTAAGTGATCATGATTGAAAGAATATTATAATTTGTGTTGTATTGTTTTGAAGATAAAATAATATTTAATAATATTGCGCTCTAAATTAGCCGTTTGAGCTAGTATTTCATCACTAAAAAAACAATTTAAAACCATGAAAAAATCTTTTTCAGCCCTTTCTATTCTATTTATTTTATTATCAATTTTAACCGTCTCCTCTTGTAAAAAAGACCCCTGCAAAAAAGTCGATTGCAACAACGGTACTTGTATTGACGGTGATTGTGTTTGCAATCCTGGATTTATGGGAGCTGCTTGTAACTTGCTTGATCCATGCCATAACGTAAATTGTAATGATGGAACTTGTGTCAATGGAACCTGCGACTGTGATCCTGGATATTCAGGCACCAACTGTACTGATTACGATCCTTGTTTCAACATCACTTGTGCCACGACAGGTACTTGTTTGAATGGTGTCTGCGATTGTGATCCAGGATATACTGGGACAGATTGTAGTATACAGCTAATATCAGCATATACTGGAACGTATAATGCGGGGGAGGTATGTAGTTCAGATCCTTCATTCACTGATTATTATGTAGCTGAAGTGAAAACGTCTCCTACTGGGCCGCAATATATGTACATCACGAATCTGTACAACCATTTTTCAGCTACTCATCCTGGCTTGTATCAACCTACAGATACTCAAGTAGAAGCTGTTGTAACAACAACAGGAATTACTATTGCTCCTCAATTCTGGACTGCTGCAGGATTAGAAGATTTTATGGTCACTGGAACAGGTACAGTGTTAAATGGCACTACTTTCACGGTTAGCTTTAGATTAACTGACACGTCTAGTGGAGATTTTGACGAATGTGTTGTAACGTATACACTCCAGTAAGCTTTATCTCAAAAGGAATATTATTAGAAAAATGCTTGATTGAACGTTTCGATCAAGCATTTTTTAGTTTTGTTTCTTAACAATTACCCGCTTAATTTTTGACCACATCTGATCTACATCCTGATAGCCATTAGCAATCATCTGTAGTTTGTCTTCGTAGCGAAAGATGACAGCCGGATAGCCTTTTACACCCCAATCTCGATTCAGAACAAAGTCTGCACTGGTAGCCTTTACCATTTCCTCTGAGAGAAATAACGCCTTAAATTTTGAGTAATCGATATCCAGTTTTTCGCAAATCGGTTGGTAGAATTCAACTGTGTTGGGGTCTTGCGATTTTACATAAAAGTAATGCTGTACCCACTCATAAAATTCAAGTTCTTTGCCTGGAGCAAGGGTACGCGCAGTAACCACTGCTCTGCATGAAGGCTCAGTATCATAATTAAACGATTCTAGATCGAATAAGTCATAACCAAAAGGCTGGCCACTCGCTGCGTTGACTTCTTCCCAGTGATGCTTTAGAAATCCCTTAAATTCGTCATTCCAGGGTTCACCGCCACCAGGGCGTAATCCACCAAGGACTAGACGGAAAGGAATGCCCTCTTTGGCTCCTTGTTGTCTTAGGGCATTGAGCTGCGGAGAAATACCCCAGCACCAGGAACACATTGGGTCGCCAACATAGATGATTTCCATTTCCGTATTCCATTTAATTGGTGTGGTTTTTCCTTGCACAGGAGCTGCCTTACAAAGTCCTGTCAACGGATCACAGGATACTGGTATTTTAGTGTTTTTCATTCCTTGACCGGTTAATTGGATCGTAGTAATAATAAGTATAATAAATAGTAGGTTTGTCTTCATAATCTATTCACTTTGCATTTATTAATAATGATATTTTGACCATTTTGTTCAATTAATTGAACTAATTCGGCATCTAAACTATTACTAAAATGCGGACACCACCTTCTTTTTCATGTAGGAATAATAGTGGGTAAACAATGGGTAGATGATTATTGCCGAAATCAATACTCACGTAACCAAAGCTGAACGAAACGGTTTCGCAGCAAGCGCAGTGGTGACGAAGGAACCATGGACGTCTTCGCCTGTTATCTCTCGGATTTTGTCTTTGCTAAAAATTCTTTTGGACTCATTACAGGTATTTTTGAATGCTTAAAGTCTTTTAGATTTCTTGTTATAATCGAATTGGCTTTTGATTCTAATGCTGTATAATATTGAATGCCGTCTTCAAGGTCTTTAAATTTTAGATCGTTCAACGCTAAATCAATAACTTTATCATTAAATGCACTTGATTCAACGAGAACTTTGAATTTTCCAAGAATTGATCGTCCATCTTTTAGTTTCATTACATCATTTAAGATATAATGTATGTTGACAAGACTCAGTGCTGAAACTGTTAATTTAATTTGGTTGGAATCAGCCAGTGAAAATAGTTGGAGGCTTTCATGATAGAACGGCTCTCTTTTCGCCAGAAGGTCAATTATTACGTTTGTGTCGATAAATACATTCACTAGTTTCTCTTGTTTTCTAAGTACTTAACTCTAGACTTTTTATAATCAAACCCATCAGGTAATTTGCCAACTCCACACAAACTTTCTACAAGAGGTGTTATTTTAATATCAGTTTCTTCTTGTTGAGAATTTGTGATGGATTGAAAGTATGATTCGATCATCTTTGAAAGACTTGTGCCATTTCGTTTGGCATATTTTTTTGCTTTTTCTATTATTTTTTGGTTGAGACTTAATGTTAATTTCTTATCCATTGAATTACGTTTACGTATAAATGTACAAACAATACACGTAAATGTCAATAGTTGGTCTGTTTAACTTTTTCTGAACGAAACATTTAATCGTTTTGTCTTTGATACTCTTTATTGCTTAGGCCTTTCAGTAAGAAAACTAAATCTTAATAGACATTTTTTACACCCTTATTCTTCAGTAATTTAGAGTATTGGCCATACAATGGCGTGAAAACTAGACCAGAAAATACTATCCATGTGAATAGCGTAGTTCGAATGAATTCATTATCCTTGAATATAAGTACAACCAAACCTAGAATAAAAGGTAGATAGAACAAAACAAAAGAATAACGAAAGAGTGGGGTAAAAGCATATACTTTACCTTTCTTAATCCAAGATAAAGAAGTGAAAATGATGAATAGTATAGGAATCAATACACCTAAGAAAATGCCTTCGGTAGACAATGCGTTTCCCTTTATTAGAGAGATGAGCTGAAAAATCGTTCTAATAAGAATCAATAAAGCTCCTAAAAATATTGGGAAGAGAATCATGCCCATTGTAATGTGTTTTTTGTATCAATCATAATTTGATAATCAAGTTTGAACAAAGGTAAACGTAATATTCTAACAAACCGTTATGAATTGAAAGGAAAATCTGTCGTCTTGCGGTAAATATGGAACCTTACCGTCAACTTTTGTGTTCAAACACACCTACACCCACTTTGCAGGGTCAGCCTTCCGTTAAGTAGCAGGCAATGTTAATCTATTCAGGCTATTGTAATTCAACACCTAAGAGAAAGATTATCTTAATTTGATTAGTTTTCCGGATTCTCTAAGTTATTTAATCATTAAAATTCTCTGTTACCTTATCATATGACCAATGATTTTTCTACTTTTACAACTTTTAAAGGCGAGTCTGCTTTGAAGAGGGCTATTTTGGTCAAAATCGAGGTTCGTGTCAGTTAGAGATTTTTTAAGCCACAGTTAAATACTGTTAATAACGCTATATCTTTTAAATAGAAGATAGAGCGAGGAGTAAAAAATATCTATAACGATGTGGTCCGACATTTCGGGTTTGGACAAAAGAGACTTTTCCAAGTTGGCTCAAAGGTTACCATAAAAAATATCATATTTTGACACTAAGCAATGAAGTAAAGGTTGGAGCACTCGCTATCTTCGCAATTGGTTTGCTCTTTTTTGGCTTTAACTATCTTAAAGGCAAAAATATATTTACTGCTTCCAATTCCTATTATATAGAATATAATGATGTTGCGGGAATGACAACAGGGGCAATGGTAATGATCAATGGATTTCAGGTAGGATCAGTGACTGATATCTACATCAAACCCAATACTAACAACCACCTTGAAGTAGAGGTAATACTCAATAGAGGAATTGAGATTCCTCCGAATACAGTAGCAAACATATTCAGTCCTGACCCACTTAGTGGAAAAGCGATTAGACTACTGTTTGATAAACAGTGTAATGGCTCTTCTGTTCCTTGTGCACCAAGCGGCAGCAAACTTAAAGGTACAAGCACTGGACTCATTGCCTCGATGACAGGTGATCTCACTCCTCAGATTGAAAAAGCGAAAGGGGTTTACCAGAACCTTGTAGACAGCGTGAAAACTAAATTAGGCGGTGGGAATGGAAAAGGTAAAGAAATTATGAAGGACGTAGAAGAAAGTATGGCGGATCTTCAGAGCACCCTGAAAAACCTGGATAGAGCAACTGGTAAGTTAGACATCCTGCTAGGAAAGTCCACCTCTCAACTCGATCAGATACTCGGTAATGTCAACTCCCTAACTGGAAATCTCAAGAATAATAACCAGAAAATAACGAACATACTCACCAACGCTGAATCGTTTACCGGAGACCTTAAAGGACTTCAATTAAAGAAAACACTAGACAGTGCAAACGGTGCTATTGCTGGTCTCGATGGTACCATGAGAAAAGCAGATGAAGCGGTTAGTGAACTACAAGGGTTGCTGAAAAAAGTATCTGAAGGCAATGGAACTGTCGCCCAACTACTTGACGATGATAAGCTTTATGTTAATATCAATAATGCAGTTAGGGATCTCGACTTTTTGTTGAAAGACTTCCGACTCAATCCGAAAAGATATGTCAATGTCTCCATTATAGGTAGAAAACCTAAACCATATACTGGAGTTGGAGATGATCCAGAAGGATTTCAAGAATAACAATTCAAATTCATCAAGGCTAGTGAATTAATGGAATACTACAACTTAAATAAACAATTTTTAAAGTATCCCTATCTCATTATTCTTGGTTTGTTCCTGTTTTCCTTCAATTCTGAGGGACAAATTAGTAATCCACCTGTTGATACTGGCAAAGCCAACTCCATTAGAATCTTGCAGTCAGATCGTCTCGAATATGAAGTATTTGACGACAGAGATGAGAAGCGGTTGATTGGTGATGTAAAGCTCCAACACAAAGATGCTTTCATGTATTGCGATAGTGCAGTGACCTATGAGAACACCATTAGAGCCTATGAAGAGGTAGTAATGGAGCAAGGTAATTCCAAAACCTTTTCCGATTATCTTCAATATAATGGAGCGCAGAGAACTTCGGTACTCGTTGGAGATGTCATTCTCGTTGATCCGCCAAATAAATTGGAAACACAACGATTAGACTATAATCTTGAGACCAAAGACGCAGTATACCGCACTGGCGCTGTAATGACTAATGATAAAACGACCTTAAAAAGTACGATTGGCTATTACAATACCGAAACAAAAATCGCCTCGTTCAAAGATAGTGTGCATGTTGTAGATCAGAACTTTGTGCTGGATGCCGACACGCTTGTGTACGACGCAAACACAAACATCTCGTATTTTCACGGTCCAACACTCATACGGACACAAGAGAACACTATCTATTGCGAATCTGGATTTTTTGATACAGAAAAAAATAAGGCAGAATTCATTGGTAATGCATGGATTCAGAAAAAAGATGGCGAACGTGCTGAGGCCGATAAAATCGTTTATGATGGAGAAACTAACACGGCAGAACTCCTTGGTAAATCAGTCGTAGAACGGGATAACCAATTCATTTATGCAGATAATTCCTACTTCGATTCTGGACAAAACGAATACATTTTTGTGGATAATGTTCAAGCAATAGACGGTGACCGAATCATTTATGCGGATAGTTTGACCTATAGTACTGAAACCAATGTAGGCGTCGCAGTAGGAGGAGTTGTTGTAAAGGATAGCATTCAAACCGTGTTTGCTGATAAAATGGTTTACAATAGAGAGACTAGAGACACTGAGCTTACAGGTGAAGTCTACTGGGTCGATACCATAAAAAACATGACCATCGAATGCGAAAAAGCCTATTTTAATGACAGTACTTCCTACCTAAAAGCCATAGGACGACCACTAATGTCTATCATGATTGAAGACGATACACTTTTTCTGGCTGCTGATACCATTACTTCCACAACAGACTCCTTAGATGGGGAGGCACAGGCTTTTGTGGCTCAAAATAAGGTTAGAGTATACAAATCAGATATGCAGGCCGTATGCGAACTTCTTGAATACAGCCAGCGGGATTCTGTGTTTAGATTCTTCGATGACCCTGTATTATGGTCAGATAGTACTCAGTTTATCGCCGATACCATCTACATGTTTATGAAGGATGGAGGAATGGACAAACTCGAATTGCTAGAAAACTCCTTGATTTTGAATACCCCAGATGAAAAGTATTTTAATCAAATCAAAGGGGATAATATTTACTCCTTTTTCAAAAATGGAGAACTGGACAACATGGATGTCAAAGGGAACGGAGAAGTTATTTACTACATTATCGAAGATGATAAGAGCTATATGGGGGTCAACGTTGTGCAATGTGGATTTATGCTAGTCTTGTTTGGTAATAATGAAGTAGAAAAAATCAAATTTTACCAACAACCAGAAGCAACAATTTACCCGATGGGGCAAGTCAACCACAGTACACTTCGCCTCGAAAATTTCGTCTGGCATTCAGGTCTAAGACCATTAAACAGCTGGACAATCAGATATCCTAAGGAGAAAGATCCTAAAACGAAGGATTCTACAGAGAACGATCTCGATTCTGAAGATCCTAAAGCGGTAGATCCTAAAGCCTTAGGCCTGCCTGATACGCAACAGGAGATAGGTCCTAAAACACAGGATACTGAGACGGAAAACCCTAAGACTGAAGATTCGGAAGATCTCAAAACGGAGGATTAACAACACATAAAAGTAGCCTTGGACCCTCAAACTAAACACACATCCCTCAATCAACCAGAATCAGTCGATCAGCAATAGGAGGCGACGGGCAACCGCCTCAGGGGAATACCACTCCAGTACCCAGTCTCGCCCTTGCTTACCAATCTGTTCGACAAGCGTTTTGTCTTTAAGCAGTTCAACCGTTTTATGAGGATGTTGTAAATCAATTCCAATGTAGTGCTTTCCGTGCTCTGGTTGAACAGGCAGCTTTAGGCCAAAATAATCAAAATTGATGTGTAGCGTGCCACAGCCAGCAATAAGAGACTCCCAAAATCGGAAAGAATCAAATTGAAAAATGCGATCGTAAGCCAAAATACCTGTTTGTGCACCAATCTTACCTAGTGCTTTGTTTAGAAATCCGCCTTTAGCATTGATCTTGTTTTGGAGGTAGCCGCCAGTCGCATTAACCAGCAAGCTCTCGCCCAATCTCTTGTAATAGGAGGGATAGTGCCGACGACCTGTATGCCGCCAATAGAGCTCGTCTGTAGTCGTCACAGGTGCATCTTCGAGCGTGTCTCTTTGTGCATTTTGCGGATAAATCGAGTAAAAGTGTTGCTTCGCAATCGTTTCCACCATACCTCTAAGTTGATGGTCAATCCTGAAACTAGAAATGAGCTGTGGCTTGCGTTGGGAAGCGGATAGGGGAGCAGCATATGCCATCATCCTATTGGTCAAACCGTATTGCCAAGGTGTGAAATTGTTTGGATAGTCATATCGATCCGAGTAATGGCATTTGAGTACCAAGTCAACACCACGTATACTAGGATCAAACCCTGGAGTCATCAGTCCATCCGATGCATCCATAAAAACGAGTTTGTAATTCCTGTCTTTGGAGAACAAAGCGTCTGGCAATAAATGCAGACTGTTATAGTTAAACAATGTTGAGGAAAACAGGACTAGATCGAAATTGCTCAGATTATCAACAGGGTTTTTGTTGATTAGGAAATTGGATGTGTCTGCAGTTTTTAACCAATAATTGACATTACCAAAACAGGTGATACCCATTGCTTCAAATCCTTCTGCTAATGCCACTAATTGATGTTCGTAGCCCGCTTTTTCCGCTGGTCCGTGAGGATAACAAAAGAAATACACCTTAGGATGTTCGGACCTTGTTTTCATTAAGTTTTGGTCTAGAAGCTGAGTCCTAAATGGTTCATTGTAAGATAGTCAAACTGACCGATGGGAAGGCCATAATCTATTTGATACTTTGTAAGTGCCGCTTTCAGTTTATCAGATACCTGTTTGTCGATTTTACCTTTTAGGTACCCTTTTTCCTTGAGTTTCTTCTGCATGATAGGCAATTTGCTGATAACCAGATCTTCGCATAACACATTCATTTTAATGATTTCACCACCTTCTTTTTTCAGAATTAACTTGTCAACTGATTCGTATTGTGTTGGAACTTCCTCAAGTGTGGTACTTGCCTCTGATCTAATTACCTTTCGAATTATGGTTTTAAACGCTGCTGGAATCCGGATTTCTTCTACACGCTGCGGCGTCACAAGGATTTTTCTTGTTACGGTTATCGTTTTCGCTTCTTCTGTAATGGCTTCGGGAGCCAGCGGAGGACAGTTGTCAACTCTTAGGTCTGAATTAAAATATTGGGTAGGCATATTCTCTAAAAGGAAGTATACACAGTCATTCCAGTCTTTAGATTTACAGTCGACACGTTCTTGCTGATTCCACTGTCTTACTGGTGGCGCAATTTCGATTTTTTCGCTGGTAGCCACCAGACAGTTCTCCTGATCTTTTTTGGAGCGGGAAGTTTCCTTATACCACAAGTATGATTCTTCTAAAACGACTACCTCCTCAATGCTCTCGTAAACCGCTGGAATTATCTTGTATTCTATCCGCTCGGGAATAATTTCTATGGTTTCTTCAATTTCGTCAAACGTAGGAGCAATAACAGTATATCTTGAATAGGATGGAGCTACTAATATGGATTCTGAAATGGTGTCATATTGTGTCTGTATCATGCATTTACCATAACACATTCCATCCTCTTGAAATGCAATAGTAAAAAATCGGTAATCGTCTTGTGCTGAAAGACTTATTACATGAAATAATGTGATGAATAGACAAATAAAGGAGTGTATCTGTTTCATTTGAGTTTATTTGAGAATCAATTGCACTGAAGTTATTCAGTGATTTGTTCTACTATTTTGGATGCGACTTGGTATAATGCATTACAATAGTGCGTAGTGCAAGAAAGCAAGGATTCAAATTTAATTATAGAAAGTTTTCCCATTTTCTACTAATCCCTTGTGTTGCAGGACATCATTTATGGCGTCCATCATGCCTTTATCTTGAGTAGTGCCTTCTCCTTTTATCATTCTTCGAAATGCCATATAAAAGTTCAATTCTCCAATCGCTAATTCATCGGCTTTGTCTTTGTTGTTTACAATCATATTGGCGTAATGATTGATTTTGCCTGCTACAAACTTCTCCATAATTAAGTGTGTTTTTACAATTATCATGTCAACAAAATTGCCAACACTTCTCTCTAAACGACAAAGTTAGTCAAAATATTAAAAAAATGATTAGGATGAATAAAGGTAATATTCATCTAATTAAAACCTATGTTTAAACCAAACTAGATTGGTAATAGCAATGAATCAAATGTTACAAAGAACAAAACGACCTGTTACATTTTCAAAATGTGGGAGGTCTAGAGCATAGAATTCTAGTTACATTGCTTCTCTTGGATCACTTCTGCATGGGACAGTTCCGATTCCATAATGAATAAATTAACATCCTTATGTATTCTAAACTTACTGCTTCCCTTTCTTCTTCCACTCTTCTACTTTGGTCTTTCCGACCTCATAAAACTCCTTGAATTGTGCTTTGGCTATATGCATGTCTATATTCTCAAGGGAGCCATATTGTCCAATCACACTGACAAACAGATTGCCTAAGGAATAAGTAGAAGCAGCAGACATAATTGGTAAGGATATCGATCCTACAAAAGTACCAACACCTGGGATTCCTTTAATCAAACTTGCTCCAATTTTTGCAGAAATACCAGAGTTTAAGGCTAAAATAAAAGCGCGTGCTGATATTTCTTGATAATCCTTGCCCATTGCCTTAGACAAACGTTTTAACATGTCTAATTGTACAGCTGTAACCGCTATGAAATCACCAATAGGTACTGGTATTGCAGCAGCTCCCATCGACCAAAGGACACTGTTTTCTATAATTGATTGAACTTCCTGATTATTTGACATAATAAATTATGGTTTGATTAATATACTTGTACAAAGAAAGAGGTTAATCCATTTTCGTTCCAATAAAATAGATTAACCTCAATATTTTTAAGACCAAATCGAATATGAGTAAGTATTATCGATTCCGTCCATACTTCTCATGACTAGAAACCCAATCGGATGAACTAATAGCACTACCTAGTGAAAGCTCACCTGCAAGGACAACGCCAGCAATGATTTCAGCAAATTTACCGACTCTATCCTTTCCGTAGCAATCCATAACTTCAAGACATTCGCGCTGAGTCGCTAGTTTTGTGCCACCTCCATATGTTGCCACAATCAATGAGGGAATGGTAATGGAGATATACAAATCACCGTTTTTGTCCACTTCACTATGTAAAATACCGGCAGAAGATTCTGCAACATTGGCAACATCCTGACCAGTGGCAATAAACATTGCTGTGATTCCATTTGCTGAATGCGCACCATTGTTATTGGCTCCTGAAAGGATAGCACCAATATTCGCAATTTGACCATGATAGACCAACTGTTCTGGCTCAACACGCATAATCTGAATCAACACATCTCTAGGCACAGTGATTTCTCCAGTAACCCGTTTCCCCCTTGTCCGCATCACATTAACTTGAGATGCTTTTTTATCTGTTGCTAGATTCGACTCCAAGTAGAAATTGGTGATTTTATGTTCTTTAAACGCTTCAAGGATCCAGGAACAAGCAGCAAAAGTCGCACGTCCTACCATATTTTGTCCTGCTGCGTCACCAGTAGAGAAATTGAACCGGAGATACGCAAATTTGCTAGCTAAATAAGGGTCGATGTATTTTAATTTACCGACACTAGTTGTCGCCTCTGCTTCTTCAGCTATTTTCTGAAAGTTTTTATAACACCAATCCACAAAATCTCTAGCGCCACGTGCGTCTTCGAAAACAAAAACGGGAGCACGTTGCATCACATCACGTTGTACGGTACACTTTACACCACCACTTTCGTTCAATACCTTAATCCCACGATTGTAGGAAGCGACAAGCGTTCCCTCAGCAGTTGCCATAGGCACGATCACCTCACCATCAAAATGCTCACCATGAATAATAATGGGGCCTGCAAACCCAATAGGGACTTGCGCAACACCTGTAAAGTGTTCACAGTTGCCATCTGTAATGTGTGGATCAAAGGAATATTGTGGAATGTGTTCTAGCTTTTTACCAGAGTACTCCGCCACAAAATCCTGACGTGCTTTGATAGCGCGTTCTGAAAAGTCATCTTCCGAATCCCTTGGTATTTTTACAACATTTTCCTTCGGCTTTGAAATAGTATCGTCTACTGTGACTGTCAGTTTTCCGAAAGGGGTCGCTTTAAATTTAACCTCAATCTCGTATTTACCCTCAGGTAGATGATCGAATTCAGCATGTATATCCACCATTTTTCTTAATGGAAAATCAATTGCATTCGTTTTTGAAATATCAGAAGCAGCAATTGTTTGACCAGCTGAAGTCAATTTTATTTTTGAGTTTGGTATCTCTCTTCCATCGATCTTTAAATGGATAAATTCTATAAAATTTGCATCACTTAATCTATTCTTTACAGAGAAAACAACGCCACTTTCTGTATTCTCTAAACTCCCTAGCGTATACAATTGCTTGAGGATCATCTTTGGTATTAACATAATATGTAGATTTTATTTTTTTACCCGAAGTATAATTCGAATTTAAGCATCTCAATTTATGAAAATAAAAGATAATGCTATAAAAAACCATTGGTTATTTATGAAAGATTGTACCAAAGAAGGGGATTTAATCAGGAAGCCTTATCATAGGAAAATGATACATGGAATGATGTGGAATAGGGCAAAAGAATTTTAGGATTGGAATAGAAGTCAGACAATATTAAATTTGGATCTCTTCCCGCTTTTGCTTGACATTAATGAACCTTGTATCAATTTTTTCAATTCTGAAGGATGCAAATTAGATCCTTCAACTAGTTTAAATGTCATACTGAATTACGTTTAATCCAAATTTTGAATCACTGAAATGTTTACCACCAGAATAGTTATGGTATACCATCATATACTATTATTATTTTTTAACGTTTCAATTAAAAAACATGAACTATAATTGAAACTCAAACCTTATTTTACTTGGCATCCTTGCAATCACACTCTCTATTGCTTCTTGTACGAAGGTAGATAATGTCGTTGAAGAGGAAGTGGAAGGGTTTCGTATTACCACCTTATTGGAAGACTATCCTAATGAAATTACTATTGAAAACTGGGAAGAATTTGTGTATGCGCCAACTGAAGTAATCAATCATTTTAGTAAAAAAGAACTTGAAGAATTAAAATTACCCAAAACAGCCGAAGCAGAAGACGGGAGTTATAGAGATTTAGTCTTAGGGAGAGTTTTTGCCTTCAACAAAGCAGTTGGATGGTGGGGAATGCCAGGTGTAGAAATGTCCAACCCATGTTGGACAGTAACAACAGATCTTTCTGGAACTTATTTTACGGATAATGTTTGTTCTCAAGTCTGTGCTACATATAACCATTTAAACAACTTTCCTCTAAATGGAGTAACAACCCTAGATTTATTATTAGTTCAAAGACACATTTTGAATATAACCCCCTTTACTGAGGCAAGGCAGATGATTGCTGCTGATGTGGATAGAGATGGAAGAATTTCAAATTTGGATATTCGGGAAATGAGAAAACTTATTCTTGGAGTTTTGGCCGACTGGACAGTTAGTCAGAATCTAATTTTCCTACCTGATTTTGAATACCAAGATGCCGACTCTCTAATGCCAGATAATCTTGAAGGGTTTGCACTAGAAACATATGGTATTTACCCTAACTGTTCCACTACTTTTGATACTAATCGTCGAGTTATAAAAACAGGAGATGTTAATGGTACTTTTTCATTCTAAGCAATCAATTTAACAATATAGAATACAAGGCATCAGGGTTTTTCCCTGATGTCTAACCTTATTTCCCTCAAAACCTAAACACCATAACCATCACCTTCTCCTCCCACTTATCGTAACGATAGAATTCGTTTTATCAGGCTGCTATAATAACTTTCGTTGAACACGATATCATATATTAAACTAAGCTTCCTTTTAAAAAAAATAGCCATAACTTCGAATAAAAATAGGATGAACATCACCAAAGAGAAATATTCAAGTTTATTATTAATTATAATTCTTGTCCTATTAAGCTGCAAAGGAGAAAACAATAGTAACAATCAAATCGGCAAAGGAAGTGATGAAAGTAAACATCAAACAGTTGATTCTATCGCTACAGTTCCAGAAAAACCAAAAGGTTGTAATTTAGATATCTCATTAATTAAAAGTTCTAACTTAAGAGAAATCAGTCTAGACTTGTTAAGTAAAACAAAGGACTATATTTCAACAGAAGATGAAATGCTAGCAAGGGAATACGAATTGTTCTTTTTTAAAACGTTCAAAGGATTAGGTCATAATGTGGAACCCTATTTCAGTAAACTTAAAGCGTCTAAAATTTTGGAGGATGAAAGTCTTAAAGCAAATCCAATTGCTTGTAAAAGAATGATAAATCTAAGACTTATGTCAGTTGTTCGTTCTTCAAAAGGAGGTTTTCCTAGTATTAATTCATGTCCTATTGCTAAACCTTGCAATTCTGATATTTATACCAATATTGTTGAATCTTTAGGACATGTAGATTTTAACCTCAATTGCTTAATTGGAAGGGAGCAGGAATTACTTGATTTTTGCAAAAAAACATCAACTAAAGAATTTGTGGCCCTTATCCGTAAAAAAGATTGCAATTGGATACTAAACTGCTATCTAGCAAAATTAAAACTCCATAAGCTTAATAGCCATAGGGGAATTAATTTATCCATGATAGAATCAGCACTGTACAATAGATTAAAGTACAACTGAATTGAAGATACAAATATTAAAAAAGTGAAGGTGACAAAGTGAAAATAGGGCAACAATAAGCAACCATATCAAGTGACTTGATAAGTAAAAAGAAGTTAAACAGTTAACTTATGCACAATACCGCACTTTCGCTCGAAGTTTCTTCTTTTCTGAATTTATTCGCTTATCCTCTAGTCTTTTTCGCTTAACAGATGCAGGAGTTCCAATTGGAATTCTTTTCTTCGGTTCTGCTAAAGATTTGTAGATCAGCTCATAGAAGCGCTCTATTGCTATTTGCTTGTTTTTCAATTGACTTCTTGTTTCCTGGCATACCAGATACAAATGCCCATTGACCGCTATGCGGTTATTCAGCTTGCGTTTAAGAATTGATTTCTCCCTTACAGACAGTAACTTAGAGGAGTCTACATGAAACAATAGCTCTACCTTAGTAGAAACCTTATTTACATTTTGACCACCCGGTCCGCTGCTTTTGGATGTTCTGAATGTTAACTCTTGTGTAAAATTTCGTTGCATATTATATTGCTTTTCCCTATTTAATTCTGTAATGCATAAAACATGCCAATCCTTAAGAATCAGTTAATTATTAAATATTAATTGATTACGTTTAAGTAATAATTTTGTCGCTGATAAAGGAGAATGTTACTATAAATACAATAGAAAAGGAGGAAAAGTTCACTATTGTTACTAATAAAGACGAAATTTTTGTATGAAAGGTTGGGTAAAAGCCTAAAAAATAAGAGATAAATGTTTTTATAATTAAAATTAAGTAAAATACTTAAGTAGAAGTTTGGGTTTTGTTGGCTTTTGTCCATATCTGTCATTTGCTGAGGAATTTTGCAAAACGTATTACCATTTCAGTTCCCTCCCAATAAAATGCGCTAACGCTTGATTATGAGGCGCATAGAATTGTAATAACTCCTCCCGGATTTCGGACTCAATGCTCGCTGCCGGTGCCTGATTAAATCGCTTTCGAAGAAAATCACCGTAGTCGTGTGCAGGAATGCCTAAATAGGCAGTAATTTGGTTCATAACTGATTGCGGATCCCGTTCCAACTCACCAAGCGTAAACACTTTTAATTGATTGTCAGGAAATACAGCAAGCCACTTTTTCAATCGATTGAGGTAGATACCAGGCGCCAAGAACTCGCCCGTTCCTCCTTTTGCAATTGTATGCATCTCATTCCTGACATCCGTTGCGAAGTCCGTCACGTCAAATCCCCCGCGTGCTTCTTCCATAAATCGGTGGTACATACGATGATGTGAAAATGCTCTTTCTACGGGTTCTCGGATCAACAAAATGAGCTTGATGTCTGGCTGATATCGGTATACTAATTCAGGTTCAACTTCAAAAAACGTATTGGCACTGGCCTCTCCAGTTATGTGCTGAATATCAGTATTGCGAGGCACACGCACTTCCTCATGGTACAACAAACCTTCTGAATTCAGTTCTGGCCATTCAAAATACAAGTCACCATTGTTTTCTATTGAAGGAAATAAACTCCAGTATTTATCGATGTGTTGCTGGACAAAATTGCTGCCTTTGCCAAAGAAATTAGGCTCCTTAAGTATTCCAGGCAATACATTTGGGTGTTTTACCAAATACCTGAACAAGGAAGAGGTCCCGCACTTGCGTTCACCAATGATAAAATAGCTGGGTTTCAAATACATTAGTTACATCTTTTCAAACTCCATTAGTTAATCATTGAATGATTTGACGGTATTCTCGTTATTTCTCAATTAGATGTTGTTGTTAAGAAATTTTGGATGGCGGCTAGGAACTTCTCAGGAGCTTCTGCATGGATCCAATGTCCTGCTTCTTCAATGGTTTCAAACCGAGCATCAGTAAACAGTGCTTTGATACCTGGGATTTTGTCAGCATCCACATAATCTGACTGGCCACCATTGAGAAAAAGGGTTGGGGCTTCAAAAGGCTCATCGCTACTGATTTCGGCCAACACTTCACTGTAATTTTCATAGATCACAGGGAGGTTCATCTTCCAACGATAACCACCTTCCTTAGTACGGGAAATATTCTTCAACAGGAATTGGCGGACTGAAAGGTCTGGTATCTTTGCTTTCAGTAATTCGTCTGCTTGATTACGGTTTTCTAATTGCTCCATATCCAAGGAAAGCATGGCATCAAAAATCTGTTCGTGTCCAGGCTCGTTTTCTTGTGGGGCAATATCTACTACGATTAACTGATTGACCATTTCCGGATACTCCAATGCAAATTGCATCGCGACTTTACCTCCCATCGAATGTCCTATGATGGTAGCCCGTTGAATCCAGTTGTGATCCATAAACTCATATAGATCCTGAGCCATTAAATCATAGCTAAATTCCTTAGTGTGAGGCGATTTTCCATGATTTCGTTGGTCTATGATGTATACTAAATATTCCTCAGAAAGCTTAGTAGCCATCGTTTTCCAGTTATCTAATGTTCCAAACAACCCATGGAGGATAATGATAGGCTCTCCTTGTCCTAGCGCTTTAAAATTCAGTGTTATCATTCTGTTGTAAAGGCGTGAAATGTCAAATCAATAGTATTTGAAGTAGTTAACGGAGAAGTGGTAAAGGGCTGAATTTCAACAATTAAATCAAATTTTTCTTCTGTTAAATATCCTATTAAATCAGTTTGTGAAGGTACCAAATTGAGTTGGTCTCCAGCGTTATTAGGAACAAATTCAAGATAGCCGATTTCTGCTCTAGGCAAGGAGTCATTATTGACATACATATAGATCCTTTCAATCCATTTGAAGTCGCCCCCTGAAGGATTTCTAAGGTTTAAATTGATGAACTTGGAATGAATTCTTCTCACATCTTCTTCTGAGTAGTTGTTCAAATCTGCTTGATCAAAAAATGCCGTTGGAACATCATACAATTCCCAAAAGTGAGCTTGAACAGGACTTAAGCCAGCAGGAATATCAAAGTTGATGCTGTATCTTAATTCAAAACCTTCCTCATCATCTTTTTTGCAGGAAGACACAGAAATTGCAAGAATTATAAGGAAAATGAGCTGCTTCATTTCAATTTATTTATCAGATTATACACAAAAATAACAGAATTATCTCAATAAGGTTGACTAGTTTACTATTAAACGATTTAGATGGAGTAAAAAGTGCCTTAGACTATTGTTATGTTAAGGATTAAAGCGCTATTTCTGGCTACACGTTTGTATTCAGCACTATTTCAGTCAGTTCAGCATCGTCGTAGCAGTCTTCATTTAAGAGAAATTACTTGCTATGAGTATTGATTGCCAGAAATTTACCGCTTAATTCAACAGTATTGATAATCTAGGCTAACCCAAATAAATCAGCTTACTATGAAATAAATCCTCATAAATTACACTTCTTTCAAATTCATATTTATATTTAACAAAAGATAGACGCTACAAGCGATTACTAACTATAAACCGAACCAAGATGGGTGAACAAAAAGTGTCCCAGTTGTCAAGTAAAAACCAGCTAAATGATTTCATGCAGCACTTGCTAAATGACGTCCAAGCTCTAGAGTATATGCTTGATAATGATATGTTTGAGACTGGAATCAAACGCATTGGTGCTGAACAAGAGATGTGCTTGGTAAACGAATATTGGAAACCCGCAACCAATGCCATGGAAATCCTCAAAGACCTGAAGCAGTATGATTGGGTGGAAACAGAACTCGCTAGATTTAATCTTGAGACCAACCTGGAGCCTCGTGTGTTTAAAGGAGATTGCCTTAGTAAAATGGAAGAGGAACTCAATACGAATCTCAACATTATCAGAAAAGTCGCAAAAGAAAAACACAACACAGAAATTCTGCTCACAGGGATCATGCCCACCCTCAGAAAATCAGACCTGGGGATGCACAACCTCACACCTAAGAAACGGTACGCTGCGCTAATGGAAGCCATCAATAGTCAGCTCAACGGCAACTCGTATGAACTCCGCCTTGCAGGCATTGATGAGTTGTTGGTAAAACACGATTCTCCGCTTTTAGAAGCCTGCAATACTAGTTTTCAAGTGCATTTGCAGACAGAACCCAAGGACTTTGTCAAAATGTACAACATCTCACAACTGTTAGCAGGACCTGTGATGGCTGTGGCCGCCAACTCTCCAATATTATTTGGTAAACGACTATGGCACGAAACAAGAATCGCCTTGTTTCAACAAGCATTAGACACCCGATCTAAGCACGATCACTTGAGAGAACGGAGCCCTAGAGTAACTTTCGGTAATGATTGGCTGAATGAGTCAATCATGGAAATTTACAGAGAAGACATTGCCCGCTTTAGAGTATTGATTAGCTCAGACATCTCAGAAAATGCCTTCGAAATGTTGAAAGATGGCAAGATTCCAAGCCTTCGAGCACTACAAGTTCACAATGGGACAGTATATCGTTGGAATCGCCCTTGTTACGGTATTGGTGGCGGTATTCCTCATTTACGTATCGAGTGCAGAGTTTTACCAGCAGGTCCAACTGTTGTAGATGAAATGGCTAATGCCGCCTTATGGCTTGGGGCAATGGAAGGAATCGCTATCAAATATGGAGATGTAACAAAAGAAATTGGCTTTGAAGATGTTCGCGATAATTTTGTTAAAGCGGCGCGTACGGGTATTGATTCTAAATTCACTTGGTTCGGAGATCAAAAAATAACAGCTTGCGATTTGCTGCTTAATGAAATTATTCCGCTGGCTAGGCTAGGACTAGAATCAAATGGTGTGAATAAATATGATATTGAACGGTATCTGAATATTATTGGCGCTAGGGCTAAAAAACACATGAATGGAGCAAGATGGATGTTACGGTCCTTCACTGATCTGGCTAAAAAAACAAATAAAGACGAAGCGGTTTCTATCTTAACAGCAACAATCATTCAAAATCAAAAAACTGGAAAGCCTTTGCACGAATGGAAAGAAGCAAATCTTGAAGATTTGGAAAAATATGAACCCTACAATCTATTGGTCGAAGAATTTATGAACACTGATATTATTTCTGTTCAAAAAAATGATATCATTGAGCTTGTAGCAGACATGATGGAATGGCGTAATATTCAATATATGCCTGTTGAAAATGGGAAAGGACAGCTGGAAGGCTTGATTGACGCCAGAATGTTATTGCGACATTTTAGTAAGCGAAAATTCGGTCTAATGGATGAAAAGGTACCTACCACCGTTAAAGAAATCATGACAAAAAATCCACCTGTTGTTAAACCTAATGCTACTATAGGAACTGCTCTGGCCCTTATGGAAGAACATAAGGTTGGTTGCTTACCAGTCGTTCAAAATGGAGAATTAGCTGGAATGATTACAGCAATGAATTTCTTACAAATTACTAATAGATTGATTAAACAATCATCCGTTGATAATTCAGTAGAAATCCCGACCAAGCAAAAGGCTAAATCAACGAAGAAGAAATCAAAGAATAAGACAAAGAAGTAGTAGCATTGGTACGGATTGTGTACTACCAGTATCAAAATTAAACTATTGAGATTAATCATAATTATCTTTGGATTGTTTTCGATAACAATCGCCCACGCACAGGAAACGGAATGGCTGTGGACACATGGATTTGGCGGCATCTCATTCGACCAGGGACAGGACATGGCTGTTGATTTTAATGGGAATGTATTTCTTACTGGTACTTTTGAAGAATCCATTATATTAAGCACCGATACACTGATCTCAAAAGGACAAAATGATATATTTCTTGCAAAATTTAACCCCAAAGGAACACTACTCTGGTGTCGACAAGCCGGCGGCACAGCTAAAGATCAGAGCCTTGGGCTTACAGTTAACAGTAGGGGAGAAGCCATCATTACCGGGATGTTTGAAGGTTGGATGTACTTGGATACTGATACCTTAAAATCCAGTCACGACAGTGATATCTTTGTAGCAAGTTATTCGCCAGAAGGCAAATTAATATGGTCAAGAAGAGAAGGCGGAAGAGGTTTTGACGGGGGCTACGATATTACTTGCGATGCCAATAACAACGTGTATCTTATGGGAACCTACACCCACATAGAACCAGGAGCAAAAGCAAAAGCCAAGGATGTCTACAAAGGCAATCAAGTGTTCATGGCAAAATACAAACCAGATGGTAGCCTGGATTGGGTAAAACCAACTCGTGGTTCTGGTAAGATCTTTGGACATGCGATCGCCGTAGATGCAGAAGAGAATGTATATATTGCCTGCCGCTACAGCGGTCAAGTCATTTTTTCTAAAGATACACTTCCCGGGAATAACGGGATTGCGATGGCAAAATATGATAAGTCTGGACAGATCAATTGGTTACAAGATTTTGGTGGTGATACGCTTACCGGATTTGGCTCAGCACTTACCCTTACTAAACAGGGAGATTTACTCATGACAGGATCCATTGCTAAACTCAAACCTCAGCTTACTGATACTAAACAACTTGAAAAGACAACACAGCAACCTGGTAACAGTCATTTCGATGTCTTTCTCACTAGCATTAATACTGAAAATGGTCAACAAAACTGGTGGTATACCGCTGGTGGATCAGATATGGACAAAGGGATGGGCGTTTGGACTCAAGATACGCTGATTATGATGACTGGATGGTTATCAGAAACAGCATTGTTTTCAGGTACAGAAGTCAAGGCATATGGAGGCAATAATATGTATCTAGCCACGTTTAATACGGAAGGGAAGTTGTTGGACGTGTTCAACCCATTACAACGTGGATTGGGTTACGGCAAAGCAATTTGTGGCGACAACGACGGCAATTTTTACTGGGCAGGTTGGTATACAGGAATGTTGAATATGCCAACTGATCTACTGTTTTCAAAGGGAAAAGCTGATGTTTTTATAGGGAAATTTAATTGGAATGACAATATTGAGTAAGTGGTTAGTAATTAGTTTGTTATGCTGTTTAACCTCATGTGATTCATCACTTGAACAACAACGTGTTGATGTCCCTGCCAAGGCCCAACAAATTAAGGAGCAACCAGTCAAAACGAAGCATCTTGCCAAAACACAGCAACAAAAAAGTGCCATTATTCCTGTTAATCACAACGATTATAAACCGATTTACCCTTGGAAGAATAATAGCACCAATCAACAATATTCAGTGGCTAGCATCCCTTCGCCTAAAGGGTATCAGCGCACAGCACTAAGTACGCAGTCACGATTTTCTTATTGGTTGAGGCATTTGCCAATTCAGCCAGAAGGCGCAAGAGTTTACTTTTATAATGGCAAGCAAAAGCCTTATCAAAAGGGAGCGCATTCGGTTGTCGATATCGATGTGGGTAAAAGAGATCTTCAGCAATGTGCGGATGCTGTCATGCGCCTAAAAGCAGAACATCACTACAGTCTAAAGGAATATCAAAGCATCCATTTTAACTATACTAGTGGTCACAAAGTCTCATTTGAAGATTGGAGAAAAGGAAAACAGCCTAGGGTTTCTGGCAACTCGGTTAACTTTTCAAGCCCTAATGGCAAAACGGATAACTCTTATCGCAATTTCAAGAAATACATGAATGCAGTGTTCAGTTATGCTGGTACAGCATCCCTCTCTAAGGAGTTGAAGCGTGTTCCAATCACTGATATGCAAATTGGTGATGTCTTTATCCAAGGAGGATTTCCGGGGCATGCTGTTATCGTAGTCGACATGTCTATAAACTCAAAAACTGGGGAAAAGGTATTTCTGATTGCTCAAAGTTATATGCCTGCTCAGAGTATTCATGTCTTAAACAATCTAAAAAATATTGCACTTAGTCCCTGGTATCCCGTACGTTTTGATGGGGATTTGCACACACCAGAATGGTCGTTTTCTCAAAATAATTTAAAGCGATTTCAATAATCCGATTGTTATAGTTTAATTATGTCAATGTGTTAGGATTGACCTAATGCTCTGCTTGCTTACAGATAGATCAAGGTTTGATTATCTTCTATATGAGCTTACAATTTACAATCTGGATTTTCTAATTACCATTTCCATCTCGAAATTCTTTTCAACACAATATTAATTTGAACTAATTACCGTCAAGACAATAGAATCATCTGATAATGGAATAATGATTCGCACTCAAGGGACAGGATTGCATTTCAAATGTTCTTTTTCTGCTGGTTAGAGATTTTAAAAGGCATCATAAAAAACTAATAAGATAACTCCGGGGCCGAACAGAATCGTTTGGACTCTGGGATTTTTTATTCAATACAACATCCCAATTATTAAAGTTGAAAGAACTTTTTAGGACAATTTTCGTAAAAAAACTATAAAAGTTATAATTGAGTGGTCTTGGAAAAGGAAGTTTTGTGACAGTGTAAGTACCAGTTATAGTATACGAAATGTGTAATTGATGACAATACTTTTCGATTAAAAACAATTATCCAAGTATGTGTCAAACACCACAATAACTGTATTGTTTTATTAATATTCTTCTCAACGTAAAATTGAACTTTCCCAAATCTTATTTTGGGATATAGCTCTTAAGGAAATAATTAATTCGCAAATAGTGAGTTAGACTGTTTTACGCTTTGGGGGTAAAAATAAAAGGTTATAAAAAATTGAACAGAATCATTACCATTTTTATTGATTTTTTCAATAATTACTAAAAAATAACTTTGAAAAAGTAAAGAAGTGACGCAACCTTATCCACGAAAAACCACACTAATGTAAGTAGAGAGGAGAGTTTTGATTGCTACAAAAGAGATTCTGTTGATACCTTTAAAAATGTGATTCGGATTTATTTTTTCGTAATTCATAGTTTTTTTAAAAAAAATCAACGACATTTGTGTACAATTTCATGTAGCAGTGCAGCTACGATCTCCCCGTATTTAGACAAAATATTATTTATTTTATAGATAAGTCTGTTAGACTTGCCAATTATTTATCGTCCAAAATTTAAAAGAATGATGACTAACTTTACACCGAGGAAATGGATGGCCTACACTTTAAGTCAATCCTTTTTCTATTTGTTATTGTCTGTCTTTATGCTCGGCGCAACAACTGGATATTCACAATGTCCAACTAGTGGTCCTGATAAAGATAACGACAATATTCCCGATTTTTTTGATGCAGATTCCGATAATGATGGAATCTCCAACATAGATGAAGGAGTACTTTGCGAAACATTTGACATAAGCTCATTAGATGGAACTTCTGTTGGAACACTCGACACGTTTAATAACGCACAGCTTAATTTAGCGGGTGCCATTCTTCAGGTTGAAGATCCACTTACACTAGGAGGAATTGCTACAATCGATGAGTTTTCTATTAATGACGAGCACGAAACTGGAAGCTTTGGTCTCCAGTTAGGGGTAAATGGGGCAAACCCTGCAAATTACCTTCAATCAAATTACACATTTTCACAGCCTGTATGTGATTTCAACGCAAGAATCGTTGATGTGGATAGAACAGATGCCTTGGTTGTATTTGGTTATCTAAATGGTCAAGTGGTTCCATTTTCAATTAACACTGTAGGAAGCTGCTTAATCTATGACAACGCAAATACATTCTTAAGTATTTGTAATGTTCAAGCATCTCCAACTATTGGTAATGTTGAACAGCATGCTTTCAATGTTATTTTTAATGGTTGTATAGACAGCTTGACATTCAGAATTTATGATCAAGGTCAAGGAAATGGTGGTTCTTTTACATTTATTGTAAGTCCAGACCCAACTTGTTCTGGTCCTGATTTTGATGGAGACGGTGTACCGGATTATCTTGACTTAGATTCAGATAATGATGGTATTCCTGACGCTATTGAAGCATGTGGAAATTTCAACCTTAACCTTGAAGGTTGTTCACTTGATAATGATGGTAGTGCAGTTTATCCTGATGGTGACGGCGATGGCTGCCCTGATGGTATTGTACAAGGTGCTTGTGCAACTGCTCCAATTGATACAGATGGCGATGGTAGTCCTGATTATCTTGATTTAGATTCAGATGGTGATGGATGTGCAGATGCTACTGAGGCTGAAGTAATGAATCCTAACGTAAACTTTAATGTCATTTTAAACCCTGCTGCAGTAATAGACGAATGTGGTCTTGTACAAGAAGTTGGTGGAGGAATACCTGGTACTTGCCATACTCCTCCTGGAGATGCATGGATTGATGCAGCTTTTGATGGCTGTAATACGACTCAAGCTGACAATGATTTTAATGTTACACTTCCTGACACTCCAGTAAGTGGAAACGTTTTAACTAATGATGAAGATATTGAAGGAGATAATCAAACTGTGAATACAACTCCTGTTTCTGGTCCTACAAATGGTACCTTGGTATTAAACGCTGATGGTACTTATACCTACTCACCTAATCCTGGGTTTTTCGGAGAAGATGAATTTACTTATGAGGTTTGTGATGATAATACACCACAAGCATGTGATCAGGCAACTGTTTACATCGAAGTAATGCCACCTCTTGAGCCAGGTGTAAATAACCCTCCACTTGCAAATCCAGATAACAATACAACATTGGTAGATACTCCAATTGATGGAAGTCTTTTACCCAATGATTCTGATCCTGATGGCGATCCTTTAACAATCAACACAACTCCTTTAAGTGGTCCTAATAACGGTACAATTGTAATTAACCCTGATGGGACTTACACTTATACTCCAGATCCTGGATTCATCGGAGATGATGAGATTGTTTACGAAGTTTGTGATAACGGTGCACCACCGTTATGTGATAATACTGTTCTTACTGTTTCGGTGGTACCAGACGACACACCTAATTTTACTAATGCTAATGATGATAATTCACTGGGTGCAACTGATGAACCTCAATCTGGTGACTTAGGTGCTAATGATACGGATGCAGAAGGAGACAATCAAACGATTGTTACGACTCCAGTAACACCCCCATCTAATGGTACAATCGTTATTAACCCTGATGGTACTTTCGTCTATACTCCAAATCCTGGATTTGAAGGTAATGATGAAGTTGTTTATCAAACTTGTGATAACGGTAACCCTGTAGCTTGTGATGAAGCAACACTTTATATTACTGTTTTCCCAGGAAATAATCCACCTGTTGCGCAGGATGACGTTAACAATACAATAGTTGATACTCCTGTAACCGGAAATGTTATTCCTAACGATTCTGATCCAGATGGCGATCCTTTAACCGTAATTACTACTCCTGTTTCAGGACCAAACAACGGAACTGTTGTTATCAATCCTGATGGAACTTACACATACACTCCAGATCCTGGATTTATCGGAACTGATACATTCGAGTATGAAGTTTGTGATAGCAAAGGAGATTGTGATCAAGCAATTGTAACAATTGATGTGATTGGAATAGATATTAATGGAAACAATCCGCCAATTGCAACTAATGATGCGACTACAACACCTGTAAACACACCAATTGATATCGTAATTTTAAGTAACGATAGTGAGCCTGATGGTGACAACATTGTAGGACCAATCTTACAAAGTTCTCCTAGCAATGGATCTGTTGCGATCAATCCTGATGGTTCTGTAACTTATACTCCCAATACTGGATTTACTGGAACTGATGAGTTTATCTATCAAATTTGTGATCCTTTTGGATTATGCGATGATGCAGTGGTGACAATTGATGTTTATGATTCGCCGCAAGGAGCTAACAATCCTCCTTCTCCAATTGATGATTTGGAAATAACACCTATCAATACTCCAGTTTCTGGTGATGCATCTGTAAATGATACTGAGCCAGATGGTGACAATACTACTTATACTCAGGTAACACAGCCTACTAATGGTACAGTGGTTTTCAATCCTGATGGAACATTCACTTACACTCCTGATCCTGGATATGTAGGACCAGATGAGTTCGTTTATTCTGTATGTGATGATGGTACTCCAGTTTTGTGTGATGAAGCAACTGTTCATATTACAGTTATTCCGGAAAATCAGCCTCCTGTTGCTCAAGACGATGTTAATACAACACCAGTTGACACACCAGTAGATGGCGATGTTGTAACCAACGACGAAGATCCAGAAGGTGGCCCGTTAACAGTTAACACGACCCCTCTTTCTGGTCCAGATAATGGTGCAGTTGTGCTAAATCCTGATGGAACTTATACTTATACTCCAGATCCTGGATTTTCAGGAACTGATACTTTTGAGTATGAAGTGTGTGATGCTGAAGGATTATGTGATACCGCAATAGCAACAATTGAAATCATTGATACGGATACTCAGGGTAATAACCCACCAATCGCAATTAATGATGCTGGGACTACTCCAGTTGATGTACCGATTGTATTGAATATCCTTGCCAATGATTCTGAGCCAGATGGTGATTCAATCTCAGGTCCAATTGTAATATTAACACAGCCTACTAATGGTAGTGTTGCATTGAATCCTGATGGAACTGTCACTTATACTCCTAACGCAGGATATACTGGAACTGATGAGTTTACCTATCAAATCTGTGATCCATTTGGATTATGTGATGATGCAGTAGTGGTAATTGATATTGTTGATCGTTCAACTGAAGGTCATGAGCCTCCATCACCGATTGATGATTTTGCAACTACTCCTAAAAATACGCCAGTAAGCGGAACTGTTGCAGATAATGATACTGAGCCAGATGGTGACAACTTGACTTGGACTCAAGTAACACAACCAACAAATGGTACAGTAGTTTTCAATTCTGATGGTACTTATAATTATACTCCAAATCCTGGTTTTACGGGATCTGACCAGTATGTTTATGAGGTATGTGATGACGGTAATCCAATCTTGTGTGATCAGGCAACTGCTTACATTTTGGTATTGCCTCAAAACGATCCACCATTAGCTCAAGATGATGTTAATGTAACACCAGTTGACACTCCAGTTGATGGTAATGTTGTAACAAACGACGAAGATCCAGAAGGTGGACCGTTAACTGTTAACACAACACCGCTTTCTGGTCCTGACAATGGTTCAGTAGTACTGAATTCTGATGGAACTTATACTTACACTCCAGATCCTGCATTCACAGGGACTGATACATTTGAGTATGAAGTGTGTGATGCTGAAGGATTATGTGATACTGCAGTAGTTACAATTGATATTGTTGATACTGAAGATCAAGTAAACGATCCTCCGATTGCAATTAACGATGCAACTACTACTCCTGTAGATGTGCCTATTATATTGAATATTCTTGCTAATGATTCAGAGCCAGATGGTGATCCAATAACGGGACCAATCTTAGTGACTAGTCCTAGCAATGGTAATATAACACTGAATCCTGATGGAACAGTAACCTATACTCCAGATCCTGGATACACGGGTACTGATGAGTTTGAATATCGAATCTGTGATCCATTTGGATTATGCGATGATGCAGTAGTTACAATTGATATTACTGAACCTTCAACTGAAGGTCACGAGCCTCCATCTCCGATTGATGATTTCGCAACTACTCCACAAGACATTCCTGTAAGTGGAACTGTTGCGGATAATGATACTGAGCCAGATGGTGACAACTTAACCTGGACACAAGTAACACAACCGACAAATGGTACAGTAGTATTCAACACTGATGGTACCTACGTGTATACTCCAGCTCCTGGTTACAATGGTCCTGATCAGTATATCTACGAGATATGTGATGATGGTAACCCAATCTTGTGTGACCAAGCGACTGCTTACATTTTAGTATTGCCTGCTAACCAGCCTCCTGTAGCACAGGATGATGTTAATACAACACCAGTTGACACACCAGTTGACGGAGATGTAATTACTAATGACGAAGATCCAGAAGGTGGACCTTTAACTGTTAACACAACTCCTCTTTCTGGACCTGATAATGGTTCAGTAGTACTGAATCCTGATGGAACTTATACTTACACTCCAGACCCTGCATTCACAGGAACTGATACTTTTGAGTATGAAGTGTGTGATGCTGATGGTGAGTGTGATACTGCTATAGTAACAATTGATATTACTAATTATGACACTCAAGGTAACAACCCACCAATTGCAATTAATGATGCAGGAACTACTCCTGTTGATGTACCAATTCAATTGAATATCCTTGCTAATGATTCTGAGCCAGATGGTGATCCGATAACGGGCCCTATTTTACTATCTCAGCCAACCAATGGTAGTGTAACTATTAATCCTGATGGAACGGTTACATACACACCTAATGCAGGATATACTGGACTTGATCAGTTTGAATATACTATCTGTGATCCATTCGGATTATGTGATGATGCAGTAGTTGTAATTGACATTGTTGATCGTTCAACTAAAGGTCACGAGCCTCCATCGCCGATTGATGATTTTACTACTACTCCAGAAGACATTCCAGTAAGTGGAACTGTTGCGGATAATGATACTGAGCCAGATGGTGACAACTTAACCTGGACTCAAGTAACACAGCCAGCTAATGGTTCGGTAGTATTCAACTCTGACGGAACTTACACATATACTCCAGATCCAGGATACTCTGGCCCTGACCAGTATATTTACGAAGTGTGTGATGACGGTAACCCAATTTTGTGTGATCAGGCAACTGCTTACATTTTGGTAGTACCAGTTAACGCACCACCTGTTGCAATTAATGATGATAACGTGACTCCGGTTGATGTACCAGTTTCTGGTCAGATTCTTACAAATGATTTTGAGCCAGATGGTGACAATATCGTTGTAACTCCAGTGACTGTGTCTAATCCTTCAAATGGTACATTAGTATTTGCTCCTGATGGAACTTATACTTATACTCCAAATACAGGGTATGTTGGTGTTGACCAGTTCGAGTATGAAATCTGTGATGATCAGACTCCTGCTTTGTGTGATGAGGCGGTTGTAACAATTACAATTATCCCTACTAACGAAGATCCTGCAGTAAATGATCCTCCAATTGCAAACGAAGATGATAACATCACTTATGTAGATGTACCAGTTGAAGGTACTGTATTGTCAAATGACTATGATCCTGAAGGTACTCCAATGCTAGTTTTTGGTATCGCTACTCCACCTTCAAATGGTACAGCGACTATCACTCCTTCTGGTGATTACGAGTATACACCTAACCCTGGATTTGTGGGCGTTGATGAGTTTGTATATACAGTATGTGATGGTGGTGCACCAGCAGAATGTGTTACATCTACAGTGTATATCACGGTATTGCCATTGCCAAGAGATGGTAATAACTTACCTCCTTTTGCAGGTGATGATTTTGAAGTAACTGAAATCAATGTTCCAGTTTCTGATGGAGTATTTGCTAATGATGGTGATCCTGATATGGATCCAATCATTGCTACAGAAGTAGGTGGAAATCCAATTCTTCCAATTGGTACTACTATTACAACAGCGAATGGATCAGCAATTATGTTCCCTAACGGTTCCTATACCTATACTCCAAATGCGGGGTATAGTGGTCCTGACCAGTTTACTTATCAGATATGTGATAACATTAGCGGTTGTTCTGATGCAACAGTTTATATTGTTATCCTTGCGCCATCATGTATCGACATTCAGTTGAAAGTTCTTCTTGAAGGCGCATTATCCGATAAGAATAATGCAGGTGTTTACTTACCTCTAATGAGAGCTGATCTAAACCTTCAGCGTTCAATTTTACCAGGTCAGACACCTGTTAACCCATTGGTAAGTCCAACACCTCCAGGACAGCCTTACTCAATTACTCCATTCATCTATACTGGAACAGCTGCTGAAAATGCATTTGTTGGTCCTTACGATCCGGAAGTAGTGGATTGGGTACTTGTTTCTTTAAGAACTGGTATTTCTCCAACAACTGAATTTAGACAAGCTGCTGCTTTAGTCTACAGAGATGGAACTGTTAAATTTATTGAGCCATGTGTAATTACTACAGATGACCCAAGTCAAATTTACATTATAGTTGAGCATAGAAACCACATGGGGGTCATGACTCCAACTCCTATTACAGTAACAAGCGGAAGTTTGATCTGGGATTTCACAACTCAGAATTCTTACGTTGGAACTGCAGGATTTGGTCAGAAAGAGTGTAACCCTGGTGTTTGGGCGATGTATGCTGGTGACGGAAACCAGGATGCTGACTTCCCTTCATATGATGTCAACGCTAATGATAGAATTCTCTGGAAAGCCGAAAATGGAAACTTCGATCAATACTTATTATCGGATTTCAACATGAACGGTGACTCTAATGGTGCAGATAAACTATTGTGGAGTGTCAATAATGGCTTCTCTTCAAGAGTTCAAAAATAGTGTAGTTAGTCAATAGAAGCATAGCCCTGCGCACTAGTTGTGTAGGGCTATCTTTTTTTAACAAATCCAGATGATGTGTTATCACTTCATCTGGATTTTTAATTACCCTACCTTTTATTTAGGAGAATAAGGCAACTGTAAGCTCTTTTTGCCTATATGCCATGTAAGTAGTAAGAAATGTTGATAGATTGCTGTCAGTGGGCTGAAATCGCGATTAAAACTATCAACTACTATTCGATTATGAGGTTACATATTGCCATTTACAGATTAAAGGACGTTTTATAGTATATCCTGGTTTTATTTTTCGGCTGTGTTTCTGCGGAACTGGAAGCTTAAAGCGTATAGTAATTGTTACTTGTCAAATTGGTGGGAAAGTTTATCATACAAGTGGATGACAGGATGATGTGTCCAAACTATTCTTATATACATAGGAGAGAGTATTAGACTCTACTTAATCGTTCTAGGAAGTCGTCTTTTTTTCTTCTGGCAACATCAATTGTAGAACCATCCAGCATAAGAACATAACCACCATCACCTTTATAGTATTTTTCAATACAGTTCAAATTGACAAGATGAGATCGGTGAATTCTAAAAAAGTCGTGTTCAGATAGTAACTCTTCAAAATCTTTGATCTTTCTTGTAGTTAACAATCTATTTTTGTCTTTGAAAAAGATAGAAGTATAATTTCCTTCAGCTTCACATCTAATGATATCATTAACAATGATAAATTCTAGACCTTCCTGTGTTGGTAGTGCTAGCTTGTTTTTGGGAGAGTTCTTATGTTTAAGATTCGTAAGAAGGTGTGAGTAATTTGAATCTTTGATAGAGTTTTCATTGACTCGAATACTGGCTTTATGTATGGATTGAATTAGTTCTTTAATATCAATTGGTTTTAAAAGATAGTCAAGTGCACAGAACTTTATTGCTTTAAGAGCATATTGATCAAATGCAGTAGTGAAAATGACCTCGAAGTTTATAGTGTCAAACATTTCAAGTAAATCAAACCCAGTACCATTCGGCATTTCAATATCAAGCAAGACCAATTGAGGTTGTTTCTCACAAATCAATTGGTAAGCTTCATTTGCAGAACCAGCTTTTCCTAATACTTCTGAATCGGGGCAATAATTCAGTAACATTTTTTCAAGCGTTTCCCTGCTTTTTTTAACATCATCAACTATTATGATTGAGATCATTCTAATACTTTAATTACCGAAATTACTGTTTTTTAATGAAAACTAGAACCGTAGATATATTATTTTGAATAATCATCAAAGCAAATCCCGTTTATCCACTAACTTTACCGCTTATACATCATACTGTCCGTTTATACAATTGTAATTGGAGCTTACGGGAATTATATAGATATTACAATCGTTATCAGGCTTACATAAAAAAAGTTTGAAAACTCTATGACATTTAGTCTTTATGACTCAGAAGTGGTTGTGCAATTAGTTTTACATTATTAAATCGGTATTTTATAATTCATAGTTAGCACAATCACTTTGTTTTTCTTTCCTACACCACAAGGTTAAAATACGGTTTCTAACATCAGTTTATTTCTTCGATTTTCGATTAAGAATTCTAAAGACTTATCGCAAATACTTTTCGAATTGTTTATAATTATCAATTAAAAACCTATATTTGTTCTAACGAAAATAATTATGTACAACATCAATTTACATCACCACCACCATTTGTTAAGCGCTCAGGCGATGTGACCTTTGGTATGTTGTTGTAATAACAAATAAAGAAATGGCACCGTCTGAATTATTTTAGACGGTGTTTTTTTATGCTAAAACCAAACAGATATTATAATAATCCCCTTAAAAAATGAGTAAATTGAAAATAGCTATACAGAAATCAGGACGCCTCAATGAAGGATCACTAAAGCTTCTCAGACAATGCGGAATTAGCATAGATAATGGCAGAGATCAGCTAAAAGTGACAGCAACCAACTTCCCATTAGAGATCCTGTACCTTAGAAATTCGGATATCCCTAAATACCTTGAAAATGGGGTCGCTGATATTGCGATCATCGGCGAGAATGTGCTTCTAGAGAAACAGAAATCAGTTGACATAGTAGAGCGACTTGGGTTTTCAAAATGCCGTGTTTCGCTTGCAGTGCCCAAAGAAGTCAGTTATAACGATATTAGCTTCTTCCAAGGAAAACGAATAGCAACGTCTTACCCAAAAACACTGCAACGGTATCTCGATCAACACCAAATCAGCGCCGAGATCCACCAAATTGCTGGATCAGTTGAAATCGCTCCCAATATTGGACTGGCAGATGGGATTTGCGATATCGTTAGCTCCGGTAGCACGCTATTTAAAAATGGATTACAGGAGGTAGAGTTGATTCTAAAATCAGAAGCAGTATTGGCCAAATCACCAGAAATTCGTCAAGAACAACAAGAGATTCTAGATAAGCTGGTCTTCCGTATTCAAACAGTCATGCGAGCAAAAAATTCCAAGTATATCCTTATGAATGTACCGAATGAAAAGATTCAAAAGGTTGCTGATATACTACCAGTACTCAAAAGTCCAACAATCTTGCCGCTTGCGGAAGAAGGTTGGAGTTCTCTACATTCAGTGATTGAAGAAAAAAAATTTTGGGAAGTGATTGATGCGCTTAAAGCTGCAGGTGCAGAAGGCATCCTTGTTATTCCAATTGATAAAATGGTAGTCTAATGAAATTGATTGAATATCCACAACAAAAAGACTGGAAACAGTTAGTAGAACGCCCAGTTTTTGATCTCAATGACTTAGTTAAAGTTGTTGAAGGCGTAATTGAAGAAGTTCAATTGGAAGGCGACAAAGCCCTCAAACGATTCACCCTACAATTTGATAAGGTCTCCCTAGAACGCTTCGAGGTAACAGCTAAGGAGATCACTATCGCCAATAACCTAGTATCAGAAGAGCTGAAAACTGCGATTCAGGTTGCCAAAACAAATATTGAGGCATTTCATCAAACACAAATATGTTCGGAAAAACCTGTAGAAACCATGGATGGCGTTTCTTGCTGGCGGAAAGCAGTGCCGATTGAAAAGGTCGGATTATATATCCCAGGAGGAACAGCCCCTTTGTTTTCAAGTATCCTGATGCTAGGAATTCCTGCTAAAATAGCTGGCTGTCCCGAAATTGTATTGTGTTCTCCACCTAACAAAGAAGGAAACGTACATCCTGCAATTCTCTATACCGCAAATTTGATCGGGATTACTAAAATTTTTAAAGTTGGTGGTGCACAAGCGATTGCAGCCATGGCTTTGGGAACAGCAACTATCCCTAAGGTATATAAGATTTTTGGTCCTGGCAATCAGTACGTTACTTGTGCTAAGGTATTAGTGCAACAACGAGGTATTGCTATTGATATGCCAGCTGGCCCTAGTGAGGTATTAGTGATTTCAGATGAAACTGGTAACCCTGAATTTGTTGCAGCAGATCTCCTTTCACAAGCAGAGCATGGTGCAGACAGTCAAGTGGTATTGCTAAGTGACAATGCCGAATTTATTCAGAAAACGCTTGAGGCAGTACAGCAGCAAGTAACCACATTGCCGCGTAAAGCTATTGCCCTTAAAGCACTAGAAAACAGTAAAGCGATTTTGCTGGACAGCCTTGATACTTGTATGGCTTTTAGTAATTTGTACGCACCAGAACACTTAATCATTGCTAGTGATTTTGCGGAAGCACTTATAGGGCAAATTCAGAATGCAGGTTCTGTGTTTCTTGGAAATTACTCCTGCGAAAGTGCTGGGGATTATGCTAGTGGGACCAATCACACTTTACCTACAAATGGCTTCGCCAGGAGTTATAGCGGTGTGTCGCTGGATAGTTTTGTCAAGAAAATCACATTTCAGAAAATTACACCACAAGGCATTCAGAATATTGGTAAATCTATTGAGGTGATGGCAGAAGCTGAAGAATTGATAGCCCATAAAAACGCGGTAACAATCCGCTTAAAATCTCTAAAGGATGTTTGATTTAGAACAACTGATACGACCTAATATCAAAGCGCTGAAGCCCTATTCCTCTGCTAGAAAAGAATACGCTGGATCGGAAGGGATATTTCTTGACGCTAATGAAAATCCATATGGCACGCTCAACCGATATCCTGACCCCTTACAACGGGAGCTGAAGGGGGCGCTTGCGTCACTTAAAGGTGTGTCGGAGAACGATATTTTTATTGGGAATGGGAGTGATGAAGTCATTGACTTGGCACTTCGAATATTTTGTAATCCAGGAACAGACAACGCATTAACTTTCAGTCCATCCTATGGGATGTATGATGTGTCATCTGCCATTAATGATGTAGAACTAATCAAACTTCCGTTGAATGAAACATTTCAAATTAACCTGGAAACAGTTTCCCCTTATTTGACAGATCCAACAGTGAAACTCATTTTTGTGTGTTCTCCCAATAACCCTACAGGGAACTGTTTCCTCGCTGCTGATATCAAGTATTTGCTGGAGCATTTCAAAGGGATTGTAATTGTTGATGAAGCATATGCTGATTTCAGTGATGAAGAGAGCTGGGTCAATCGAATAGGAGCGTACCCTAACCTGATTGTGAGTCAAACGTTTAGCAAGGCATGGGGGTTGGCGGCGGCAAGGGTTGGAGTAGCATATGCAAACACTGCAATTATTACGCTTTATAACAAGGTCAAACCCCCTTACAATGTAAGTCAACTGAATCAAGAAGCTGCGTTGAAAGCATTGAGTCATCGCAAGAAGTATTTACTGCAAATTGACCGTATAAAAGAGGAAAAACAGCAGCTAATTACCCAATTTAACAAATTGAAAATTGTAGAACAGATTTATCCATCTGATGCTAATTTTGTGTTGTTGAAAGTAAAAGATGCGAATGCAGTATATCAATATTTGATTCAACATGAAATTATCGTGCGAAACAGAACTAAGTTGATAGATGATTGTATCCGGATTACAGTAGGAACACCAGAGGAAAATAAGGAATTGTTAGTCGTGTTGAAGAATTGTCTAAATAAAATTAAATGATTTGTAAATAAAAATCCAATAGGTACGATAGAACACAAAATTTATATTATTAAGGAATGAAGGAATCAAAATAATCTTATAACGATGCAAAAAGTACTATTCATAGATCGCGATGGCACGCTTGTCATTGAACCACCAATAGATTACCAGTTAGATAGTCTTGAGAAACTCGAATTCTATCCAGGCGTATTCCGTTGGTTGAGTCAAATCGTCACGGAACTTGATTATAAACTAGTCATGGTTACGAATCAGGATGGACTCGGTACGGATTCCTTTCCTGAAGAAACATTTTGGCCTGCTCATAATAAAATGCTCACTGCACTACAAAATGAGGGTATTGAGTTCCAGGAGATTCTGATTGACAGATCCTTCCCTGCAGATAATGCGGATACACGTAAACCGCAAACTGGACTGCTCCAACAATATATTCACGGTAACTACGACCTAGCCAACAGTTTTGTAATCGGTGACCGGAATTCAGATATTGAGTTGGCAAAAAAACTAGGGGCTCAAGGGATTTTCATTGGAGAAACAAACGAGCAAGCAGTTCTATCGACTACCAGTTGGAAAACCATATACGAATTCTTATCAGGCAAGCCGCGTAAGGCAACAGTCAACCGTACCACAAAAGAAACTGCAATTGAGATCACAGTCAATCTGGATGGGAGTGGAGAGAGCACCATTCATACTGGAATAGGTTTCTATGATCATATGTTAACACAGATCGCCAGACACGGACAGCTAGACCTTGACATTAAGGTGTCAGGCGATTTACACATCGACGAACATCATACCATTGAGGATACTGCTTTGGCACTTGGCGCAGCATTTCTTGAAGCGCTGGGCAGTAAAAAAGGCATTGAGCGATACGGTTTCCTACTGCCAATGGATGATTGTCTGGCGCAAGTCGCAATTGACTTCGGCGGTCGTCCTTGGTTAGTTTGGGAGGCGGAGTTTAAAAGAGAGATGGTAGGAGAAATGCCAACTGAGATGTTCCTGCATTTCTTTAAATCGTTTAGTGATGCCGCAAAGTGTAACTTGAATATCAAAGCAGAAGGCAACAACGAACATCATAAAATTGAATCGATATTCAAGGCATTTGCGAAAGCTATAAAAATGGCAGTATCCAAGACTAGTCAGTTCAGTATACCAAGCACAAAAGGCGTATTATGATAGCAGTTTTAAACTATAATGGAGGGAATATTGGATCGGTCAAAAATGCCTTACACAACTTGAATAGTGAGTGTGTGATAACAAACGACTCAGATCAACTGAAAGCAGCAGACAAAGTGATTATCCCTGGAGTTGGGGAAGCGCATTCTGCAATGGAGTTCCTGAGAAAGTACCAGCTTGTTGACACCTTAAAAGGCTTGACACAACCAGTGTTAGGGATCTGCTTGGGCTTGCAATTGATGTGTAGTCATAGTGAAGAAAATGATACGGAATGTCTAGGGATTTTTAAAAACAAAGTACACTTGTTTCCGGCTACGGATATTGTGCCACATATGGGATGGAACAACTTCGATGCTGTTAGAAATCAACTGTTTAAAGGAGTGAAAACGAATGAAGATGTGTATTATGTACATAGTTATTATGCGGAACGAAACAGACAAACAATTGCTACGGCTAATTATATTTTACCATTTAGCGCAGCTTTACAACAAGACAATTTTTATGCAGTTCAGTTTCATCCTGAAAAGTCAGCAAAAATAGGGGAACAAATCTTAATTAATTTTTTATCATTATGAGAATCATTCCCGCCATTGACATTATTGACGGCAAGTGTGTCCGCTTGTCAAAAGGAGACTACGCCACAAAAAAAGTGTATAGCGAAAATCCGTTGGAGGTCGCCAAGTCCTTTGAAAATCATGGTATTCAATATTTGCATGTTGTAGACTTGGATGGCGCAAAATCAAAACACATTGTCAATCATAGGGTATTAGAATCAATCACTGAAAATACCAGTTTAAAAGTAGACTTTGGTGGTGGTTTGAAATCAGATAAAGATGTTGAAATTGCCTTTGAGTGCGGTGCGTATCAGGTAACTGGTGGCAGTATTGCTGCTAAGCAACCTCTTGTTTTTATGGAATGGCTCTTACGTTATGGAGCCGACAAAGTCATTTTAGGTGCTGATGCCCACCATCGCAAAATTGCAACAGACGGTTGGCGACAAGGTTCGGAGTTAGAAGTCGTTTCGTTTATCAATGATTTTGTGAATAAAGGCGTAAGTTATACAATCTGTACCGACATTGCCAAGGATGGAATGTTGCAAGGTCCTTCTATTGAATTGTACAAAGAAATACTTAGCAAAACAGCTGTTAATCTGATTGCAAGTGGCGGGATTACAACCCTAGAAGATCTCAAACAGCTGAAAGCAATTGGTTGCGAAGGAGCCATCATTGGAAAAGCGATTTATGAAGGACACATAACCCTTAAAGAGTTAGAGTTATTATGCTAAAAAAGAGAATTATACCTTGTTTAGATATCAAGGATGGTAGAACAGTGAAAGGGATCAACTTTGTTTCGCTCAGAGATGCAGGTGATCCAGTTGTGCTTGCCAAAAAATATGTAGAACAAGGCGCAGACGAACTGGTGTTCCTGGATATTACGGCAACCGTTGAAAACCGGAGTGCACAGCTGGACATGATCGCGAAAATCGCTGCTGCTATAAATATTCCGTTTACTGTTGGCGGTGGCGTTCAATCGGTAGAAGACGCCAGGAAAATGATTACTGCGGGAGCAGACAAAGTTGGGATCAACTCAGCAGCCGTCAAACAGCCTGAAGTCATTACTGCAATGGCAAATGAGTTCGGTAGTCAGTGTGTGGTTGTAGCAATAGACACCAAACTAGTCAATAACGAGTGGATAGTGTATGTGCAAGGAGGTAGAAAGGAGACAGCATTGAAAACGCTTGAATGGTGCAAGGAGGCAGAGCAATTAGGAGCAGGAGAAATCCTGTTGACTTCTATGAATAATGACGGCACAAAGAAGGGGTTTGCGTTGGATATTACTTGTGAGGTCGCAAAATCGGTGAATATCCCAGTGATCGCTTCTGGTGGTGCTGGAACGCTCAAACATTTTAAAGAAGTGTTTACTACGACTAGAGCCACTGGTGGTCTGGCAGCTAGTATTTTTCATTTTGGTGAAATCTCCATCGTCGATTTAAAGCAATATCTGAACAACAGTGGTGTTGCGATTCGTTAACCAGTTTATAAAGCAATGTATCTATGAATAGTAACGGAAAAACAATTGATTTCGATAAGTCAGATGGACTCGTTCCTGTAATCATTCAACACGCGCAAACATTGCAAGTGTTGATGCTAGGCTATATGAATGCTGCTGCCTACAAAAAAACAGTAGCCGAGCAACGCGTTACCTTTTTCAGCCGAAGCAAGCAGCGACTGTGGACGAAAGGAGAAACATCTGGTAATTTCTTGACGGTTAAACAGATATCAGTAGACTGTGATCAGGATACGTTATTAGTAAAGGCAATCCCGACAGGACCAACTTGTCATACTGGTAGCACTTCTTGTTTTGGAGAAGAGACACCCAAGGGATTTCTGTATGCCTTGGAAGGAGTCATCCATGAACGCATAGACAGTGATGCTGACGATTCGTACACGAATAAATTGTATCGACGAGGGATGAACAAAATCGCTCAAAAAGTAGGAGAGGAGGCAGTCGAATTAGTTATTGAAGCCAAGGACGACAATCTTGATTTATTTAAAGGAGAGGCCGCGGATCTGTTATATCACTTCTTGATACTATTGAAAGCCAAAGACGTGAGATTAACAACAATCGAAGCGACTTTAAAGAAACGCATAGGTAACGGATAACGCCACCTTCAGCCTACTTGTTAAAGTATTTCAACAAGGGCTTCAAGAGCTTTAGACTACCACCAAACGGAGGATAACGCATTGGTACATCCACCAAAAATGACTTGTGCATCACACTCTTCTGATGAGAGAAGGTCTTGAAAGTAGATTCACTGTGATATGCTCCAATTCCACTGTCTCCAACACCACCAAATGGGAGATTGGGGTTGGCTATGTGCATGATCGTATCATTTATACAAACCCCACCAGAAGACGTATTACGCACCACTTTATCTACTCTGGAGCCTCGCTTTGAAAAGCAGTATAGCGCCAAAGGTTTTGAGCCTGCATTGATCATATCAATAGCATCATCGATTTCTGTAAATTCAATAATTGGTAATATTGGACCAAAGATCTCTTCTTGCATCACTGCATCGTCCATTGTCACATCATCCATTAGTGTAGGAGCAATATATTTGTTTTTTCGGTCCGTTTTACCACCAAAAACAATCTTATTCTCATCAAGTAATTTGCACAGCCGATCAAAGTGTTTTTCATTGATGATTCTACCATAATCGTCAGATTTACTTGGATCTTCACCATAAAAGCTAACGATCTGTTTTTTGATTTCCTTGACCAATTTTTCCTTGATGTCTGTGTGTACCAACAGGTAGTCAGGAGCAATACAGGTTTGTCCTACATTGATCAACTTTCCAAATACAATCCTTTTAGCGGCGTATTCAAGATGAATGTACTTATCTACAATACAAGGCGATTTACCGCCCAACTCAAGCGTAACGGGGGTCAAATGCTTGGCTGCTGCTTGGTAGACAATCTTTCCAACTTGTGTGCTACCTGTAAAGAAAATATAGTCGAATCGCTCTGCTAAAAGATTTTTTGAACTTTCAACGCCACCTTCTACTACAGTAAGGAAGCCAGGTTCAAAATACTCTGCAATCATTTCTGCTACCGTATTGGACGTATGAATCGAATATTCAGATGGCTTCAAAACGCAGGTATTTCCTGCTGCAATAGCACCAATCAATGGCGCTAGCAATAATTGAAATGGATAATTCCAAGGGCCTACAATTAGCGTTACTCCTAGTGGTTCTGGATGGATATAACTCGATCCTTTCTGGTGGAATAGTGGCGTCGCAACTTGTTTCGGCTTCGCCCATCGCTTTGTCTTAGCAATGGCTTCCTCCAAGTCATTCAACACAAAACCCACTTCTGTAAGATATCCTTCGGTCTCACACTTTCTCAAATCCTTGTAAAGTGCATCTAATATTTTTGATTCATAGGCTAAAATCGCCTGCTTTAGACGCTTTAGTTGTTTAATTCTAAAACTGACGGCTTTGGTATCACCAGTTTTAAAATAGTTGCGTTGCTCTGCTACAATAGACTTTACTATGGAAGGGGTTTTTTCAGTGATTGCGGTTGCCATACGATTCAATTATTTTTACCAAAGATACGAAAACTATTTCAATGACGCGAGTACCAATCTAAAGAGATTTAGTTATTTTTTAGGCGTTTCCCTGCATTTCTCCTAAGGGATTCATTTCGGGCCTGCCTTCCGTTGCGCAGCAGGCAGGTCGTATCGTCCGCAGCTGACTATTCGTTCGGCCGATGCCTAAATCGTCATGGTCTCGCTCCTTCGTCGCGCTTGCTACCACCACTACCGCACCCCTGATTACTAGCACAGGAAAGTGCATTGTGCCTGCTGTCTATCCCCTTAAGTCTAACTACTGACTATTAGACTTTTGAAGCGGCCTGCTTGGAATGTTGATACAGCGTTTAACTATTTTGGCTCATTTTTGAATAGATGGCTGATACCTCTTCGACTGAGAGTCTTGAAATCTTAGCTGCTAATGTTGTTGAAACGCCTTCCTTGAAACAGTTTTCTACAACTGTTATTTTTTCTTTCTGAAGACCTTTCTGAAGACCTTTCTGAAGGCCGATTTCTTCCCCTTTATGAAGACCAATTTCCTCTCCTTTCTGAAGGCCAATTTCCTCTCCTGCCTTAATTATTTTTTCATATGTTGTCATGAAACTATTTTTAGCGAGTTTAGGCAATTGTTTTAATATTTCTTTAATTTCCTTATGTT
>Ga0209186_1000189_pt1 | contig 49937 bp, 46 predicted proteins | sample SidtaG_FD_187426 | JGI IMG/M metagenome (GOLD analysis project Ga0209186, IMG submission 187426) | Marine algal microbial communities from Sidmouth, United Kingdom - Sidmouth_Male2 metaG (SPAdes) (version 2) | ecosystem: Host-associated > Algae > Red algae > Unclassified | place: Sidmouth... | reverse complement strand
GTGGCGTGAAGGAAGGCGTCGCGGTAGGTTTTGTAGAGCTCGGATTCCTCGAGCTTAGCGAGGACTCGTTCGTTGAGTGGCAGTGGCTTGGATGTGTTGTTCTTGGACATGGTTTCGTCAGCGTTGGAATTATCATGCCCGAGAATCGGATATTCGGATATTGGTGGTGATCTTGATCCTAGTATCGGAAAACTGCGTAGTCCCCGTACGCAATTTGCGTACGGCGCGGACAGTTCTGAGTTCAGCTTCCGGGAAGCAGATCCTCCAGAAGTCCGGTAAGATCATAAGGAGGTGGTGTCCGGGGATTGTCTAGGTCGTCCCAACGCATGGAGCCCGACCTGGGAGTGAGTCGATTGCGCCAGTAGCGCTGCTTCTGGTAATTTCCGGTGTGGTCGAGATCGCCACCATACATCCGGCGATTGGTCAGAGGAGCTTCTCCCCAGCGGAGCTCCGGAACGTGATTGGGATCGAAGGAAAGGTCGAATAGGTGATTTTCGATATCGTGTAGGCTAAGCTTCCGCCTGCTATCATCAGATCTCGTGTAGGAGAACTGGAGACTGCGAAAGAGAACTTCCTTAGTCTCGATGAGGGTGCGTAGAAGGTGGGCTTCGCTTTGAATGTTCGGAAACCGCTCGGGTGATTTTCGATAGAGTTGGAGGTACTGCGCAGCAATATCGGGTAGGTGCAGGAAGGACGAACGCAGACGGATATCTCTTCCTGGGGTCGAGTAGTTTTCCCAAAGCCCCTCGCTGAAGTAGAGGTTGGGTGGAATCGGAATCCGTTGTTGTTGGGCGACGTGCCAGCCTAAATCGACGGACTGAACGCGATCAAGAACCTCTTGGTAGCAGTCATCGCGGATGTACTCGGCCAAGGCCTCGCCAGGATCGATCTCGCCAACATTGAGAGCTAGGCTTACCTCTAGGTGGAACCGGTCTCCGAAGGAAAACTGTTCAAGGCTGAAGCCGGGAATATTCCGGTTGTCGGTAAGGAACGTTGCTCCGTGATTAGGGCTTCCATTGATCGAAACAACCGGACGGTACCAGCGGAATCCTCCTTGATGGGAATCGCTCTTCCATGCTGCCTTTGGTCCGAACCGGACTCGGGTGATGGTTCCGTCTGGGTGCGCGTCGAGGGTGAATATGGTGCCGTTGGAGCGTGCTTCGACGACCACTGCGACATGACCGTTCGGATTGTAAAAGATGGCCCCGGGTTTTAGGTGCTCGGGATTGATCTGGATCGGGTAGGCGAACGAGTGCGAGTCGTTGGGGGCCATGCGAAAATTTCCGCTACTGACCATGTGGGGAAGTGAGGTGAAGAATGATGGTGCCTCGCCATCGAATGTTTGGTTGTCTACCTTGCCGGAATGGCGGTTCGGTCGTGGGTTGTATCGGGAGCCTTCAACGAAGTCGACGACGAATGGCAGACCTCGCTTCCAAGCGTAGTAGCCGCGCAGTAGATAGGGTAGGTCAGCGCAGTCGGCATAGTAGTTCATGGTGTCATCGCGTCGGTCGCGCAGTTGATTGTAGGGACTCCGCAACATCTTGTTGGCGCTTTGCCACTGACGTGAGCCGATGGTTTCGACCCACTTGCTAAAATTACTTTCTTCTGCCGCAGTCCATTGGCGGATCGTCGGCCAGGCTTCTGCTGAGAGGTCTTTGGAAATAAGGACTGTAGCCAATGCCACCAGCGAGACGATGGCTTGGATGGTCCGGGTCCGAATGTGTAGGCTCATGATTCCATCCTAGACTTGCAATAGACCTCGGCCTTTGCGTGAGCTGGTGGGGTTGCCGCATCGTTTGTCATTGATCGGGGGTAGGGCATTCAATAGAGGCTGAGCCTTGGCCAAGCGTCGCGTGGGTCTAGATGCGGAACGGGATTAGTCTCTCTTCATGGCCAAACTGAAATCACTTCGCGCTGATCGACTGCGTAGGCGTTGCTCACTGGCGGGGCTCAGATTCAAGACTACCGAGAGGTTGAAGCCAATTCACGACTGCGCCTCTCAGCCGCGGGTCGAAAGGGCCTTCGATTACGCTCTGAAGAATCGTCATCGCGGTTACAACGTCTTTGCCATGGGCAGTCGAGAACTCGAAATTGATCGGGTTGTTGGATGTTTGATCGACGCTGAAGCGAATGAGCGCCCAACTGTTCCGGACGATTGGATCTATGTTCACAATTTCGAAGACCCGCGACGTCCTTGTGCCTTGCGTTTGCCAACAGGGCGCGGGCGGCAGTTTGCGGCTGACGTCAAAACCCTTATTGAGGACCTTGCCGGAGCGATACCAGTTTCCCTTGAGAGCGACGAGTACCGCCTGCGACTGAAGGAATTGGAAGGCGAGTTCGAGCGGCGTAACGAATCGGCTTTGGAACTTCTCAAGGTAAAGGTCAAGGAGTCCGGATTGTTACTGATTCGATCTCCTGGAGGAATCACCATCGCTCCGGCAAAGGACGGCAAGGTTCTCGATGAGGATGAGTTGGAGAAGCTGGGCAAAGAAGAATTGGTTCAACTCAATGAGAAGCTAGAGGTCTATCAGGAGGAGTTGCAAGAAATCGTCCAAGAAGTGCCCCGCTGGAGGAAGGAGTATTCGCAGAGCTTGAAGGCGTTGAACCGCGATGTTGCCGCGGATGCGGTAGGTATGTTTGTTTCTGAGCTGTTGCAGAATTATTTAGATCTTCCGGATATTGTTGAACATATAGAAACCCTTGCCGTCGAGATCTTGGAGAATATTCACTTGTTTGGGGACCCGCAGAGTGAGTTGCCGGTCCTCGTTCCGGGGGTGCAGATAGTAAGCCCGTCTGAAGATGGGGATCCATTTTTGCCGTTCAGGGTCAACGTATTCGTCGACAATTTTGGAGCCGAGCATGCTCCCGTCATTCGTGAAAATAATCCGAACTTCGTCAATCTTAATGGACGGATCGAGCACACCAACGACATGGGGGCATTGAGTACAGACTTTACGATGATGAAGGCAGGAGCCCTGCATCGTGCGAATGGTGGGTACGTAGTCATCGACGCTCGTTCGCTATTACTAGAACCGTATGCGTGGGAGAGCCTGAAGAGGGCTCTAAAAGCGAGTTCTCTTCGGCTTGAATCCCTTGGCCAAGCTTACGGATTGGTCAGTATGGTATCATTGGAGCCCGAGCCTATCCCGCTCGATGTGAAGGTGGTTCTCGTGGGAGATCGCGGACTCTATTACTTGTTGCAGCGTCATGATCCTGAGTTTTCTAGTCTGTTCCGCGTTGTCGCTGACTTTGATGAAGACCTCGAGTGGACTCCGATCAATCAGCGGGTGTTCACACGTCGTTTGGCTACCCTTTTGAAGCGGGACAAGCTGCTTCCTCTTGACGCACCGGCGGTTGCACGGGTGATCGAAGAGGCCGCGCGCCACGCATCCGATTCCGGTAAACTGACTCTTCACTCAGAGACGGTTTCGACATTGCTTCATGAAGCGGATTTCTTAGTTCGTGAAGACGGGCGTGATCTCGTCGGCCTGGAGGATATTGAGGCATCCCTAGGCGCCCGTGAGGAGCGGAACGAGAGGATTCCGAGCCTCGTCTACGACGGGATCGAAGAGGAGACCGTGCTTGTGGATACCGAAGGAACCGTCGTTGGTCAGGTCAATGGCCTGTCCGTCCTAGGCCTTGGAGACCGGATTTTTGGGCAACCTAGTCGGATTACTGCACGCGCCAGAGCTGGCGCTGGAGGGATCGTTGATATTGAGCGGGAAGTCGATCTCGGTGGAGCGATTCACTCGAAAGGGGTGATGATTCTGACTGGCTATCTGCTCGGGCAGTTCCTGCCGGACGAGCGTCTGTCCCTGAGTGCCCGTATCGCCTTCGAACAAAGCTATGGCGGAGTCGATGGGGATAGTGCCTCTTCCGCCGAGCTGTATGCTCTACTGTCGGCGATTTCGGGTGTTCCGCTTCGTCAAGATGTGGCGGTTACCGGGTCGATGAACCAGCACGGGCAGGTGCAGACGATCGGCGGAGTGAATGAGAAGATCGAGGGGTTCTATGAAGTCTGCCGACGTAGGGGACTGACCGGTACGCAGGGTGTCCTGATTCCGGAGGCCAATGTTAAGCATCTGATGCTACGGCCTGAGGTGGTGAAGGCGTGCGAGCGCGGAGACTTTTACGTCTATCCAGTCGCGCGTGTAGAAGATGGGATCGAATTGCTTACCGGTATCGTTGCCGGGAGTCGGGGCAAGGCGGGTGGCTTTCCCAAGACCTCGGTATTCGGCCAAGTCGAAGAGGTGCTCGAAAAATTCAGCAAACTTCTTCATTCGAAGAGCACAGACGCCACGAAGGAAACGACGGAGCAGGAGGTCGTATGAGATCTGTTCCTTTGGAAACTAAGGGAGATGAGAGCCGCGCCATCTCTATCATCGGAAGACTTTCTCAAAAGACACTTCCAAAACACAAAACCGATCCTAAACTAGCAACGTTCAGAACGGCGAAATCTCCGTCCACTCTTTCGGGGGAATGACCAAAGCGCAGAAGAGGTACTGCTCTCGACAAATACTGCGAAGTCTGTGCCGTAAGCAAAGCGAACGTTTGATACAATAGCCAATTCCCTATGAAGAGAATGCTAGCCACGTCCTTCATGCATCAACTTTATGTCAGTTAAACCAAGTCCAGACGAACTCACCCGCCCTCACCCGCCTTGATGCCGGCGTTGGGCTCGCTGCTGTGTCTACCAAGGCGACGCAATTCGTGGATCTACCCGTCCAGTCCGCCTCCGGCACCGATGATTTCGTCGGCGAGGATATTGACGCGGTCGATCACTTCGGTCATCTCTGTCTCGGTGATGTCGTGGTCCTTGAGAACAGCCCCCAGATGATCGACAAAGAGTTGGAAGTGGTGAGGTTTGATACCCATGCCGTGGTGGACGTGGGAGAGAGGACGTCCGGTGTATTCCCCTTCTCCGCCTAGGGCGAGTGTGAGGAATTCTCGTTGCATCGTACGAAGATGGTCGAACGAGGTGTTGGAGAAAAATGGGGCAAGTTCCTCGTCCCGACCGATCCGGTCGTAGAGTTCGTAGACGAGGGCGCCGATGGCGTCCTTACCTCCCAGCCGATCATATAAAGTTGGAGTTGTGTTCATCTGAGCGTTTTCAAAAAAGACGGGAGGTTCTATTCTTTCGGAATGAAGGCAGGGATCACTCGGCCAGCCTCTCCACTGGGCCAGATAGCTCCCTCCGTGATCCATCTTTTCAGCAGTTCGATCTCTTCTAGCGGGAGGCGATGGCCGACTGGTGGCATGGCCGTTTCTGCGTGTGGGACTTCCTGAATGACGGCAATGATGCGGCTCAGGTCGGGTTTGCCCGGAACAATCATTCCACTTCGTAATGCCTGCTCACCGGTCTCAAAATTAGGGCGGCTGGGGAGGGTCTCGGTATTGTGGCAAATGGTGCACTTGTTGGCAAAGATCGGCTTGATGCTCTTCGTGAAGCTGACTGTGCCTGAATGCACTTGTTTCAGGTCGGTACCCTCGGGGGGAACAACGTTTCTTTTATCGGGAACGGTGCAAGCGGTCAATACAACACACAAGAGAACTGGAATCTGTTTCATTAGTTGATTTTAGTATGGAAGGATTGCGGCGGGAGGGCTGAGGTAGCCTCAGTCATCGAGGACAGCTTTACGACGCTTACGTTCAACTAGCAGATGTTGCCGATCTTCCTGTCAAGATCCCGGGCGGCGTCATCCAGAATCGTGTAGAGATTGTCGCCCTCTACGTGGGCCCGGATTGGGCGACCACCTGGACTGTGGGCGACCAAGGTGGTGCATTGGTTTCCGTGGACCAATCCGATATCGATCGAAAGATCCCGCAGGTTGTGTTGCTGGGCTAGTGTCCTTAGGAGTCGGGTGGCGTAGAGCTTGAGGGCGGGGCTGGCAACGAGTCCCTGAGCGTCGATGTAGAGCGTAGGTTGTGCAGTCATGTTTCTAGCATAGGAGCCGTCCGTTGGGGCTACGCGGCATGGATTGTTCAAGCCATTGCGTCAGTTGATTCTGTCGGTCGCAAGGCCAGGAGTCGCAGTCCATTGAGTCCGACCAAGACGGTACTGCCTTCGTGGACGACCACAGCCACTGGCAGCGATACTCCAACCGTCAGGATGAGACCGACCATGATGATGATGGCGGCGAAGGCCAGCGTTAGGTTGGTTCGAAGGGTCTGGCGGGCTTTGCGTGATAGCTCGATGGCGAATGGGAGTCGGCCAAGATCTTCGGACATAAGCACTAGGTCGGCATTCTCCAGGGCTACGTCAGTGCCGGCGGCACCCATGGCGATTCCGAGATCTGCGGTGGCCAGGGCTGGGGCGTCGTTGACACCGTCGCCGACCATGGCGACGGGACCGTAGCGTTTTTGTAGGCGGCGCAAGGCATCGACTTTCGCGGCTGGTAGCAAGCCGGATCTGACGTCGTCGATTCCCGCCTCGGTGGCAATCGCTTGAGCCACGGACTCATTGTCTCCGGTGAGCATGACCACGGTTTCGACACCGGCGGCGCGTAGCCCGCGGATTGTCTTCTTCGTATTCGGGCGAAGTGTGTCAGCGAAGGCAAGTACAGCTGCTGGCTTGCTGTCGATGGTGACTAGAGTGGCGGTCTTGGCTTGATCCTGATAGTACTTCAGCACTTCTAGGGTGGGCTCGTTGAGTGGTCCTCCTAGATCAGTGAAGAAGTCGGTATTGCCCATGCGAATAGTTTGTCCTTGGGCTTTGGCTTCGATTCCCCGGCCAACTGTGGCTATAAAGTCACTGGCTTCCGGAAGTTCCAGTCGATGCTCCTTCGCAGCTTGGAGTGTTGCCTTGGCCAGATGGTGCTCGGAGCCCTCCTGTGCGGCGGCCGCCAGTCGGAGGATTTCGTCTTCTTCTGCTCCTCCAAGCGGGTGGATGTCGGTGAGCCTGGCCCGTCCTTCGGTCAGCGTTCCGGTCTTGTCGAAGGCAATGCAACGAATCCGGGACGCCTGTTCAACGAACACTCCGCCTTTGAATAGGATGCCGCGTCGAGCTGCCACGGCGATCGCTGACAGGATCGCTGTGGGGGTGGAAAGAACGAGGGCGCAGGGGCTCGCGGCGACCATTAGAGTCATGGAGCGGTAGACGGCTTCGCTAAGCGGTTCGCGTAACAGGAACAGAGGGATGCTGAGCAACGTTACCAGAATCACCCCCAGTGCGTAGGGCTGCTCAATACGGTCGATCAGGCGTTGGGTTTGGGCTTTTTCACCCTGAGCCTCCTCAACCAGGTCGATCATTCGAGCCAAGGCGGTTTCGGATGCGGCGCGGTTGACTTGAACTTCGAGCTTTCCAGTGCTGTTCACCGCTCCGGCAAGGATCAGGTCTCCTTGTCGCCGATCAACGGGAACCGACTCTCCAGTCAGGCTGGATTCGTCGAGTGATCCTTCGCCATCAATGATTGTGCCGTCCAAAGGAACCACATCTCCAGGCCGGACGACAATGACATTGCCGGGTTCAACTTCAGCAATTCGGACTTGTTTCTCGCCTCCTTCCGCAAGGACAGTGGCGTTCTCGGGTCGCAGTTCCAAAAGCGATCCGATGGCATTTCGGGACCGAGCGGTAGCCAGCCGCTGGAGGGCGTTGGATAGAGAAAACAGGAACAGAAGCATGGCACCTTCGAACGGCTCTCCTATGAGCACTGCAGCACCGGCTGCCAGCAGCATAAGAGTATCCATCGAAAGCTTCCGTTGTCGGAGCGCTTCGATGGCCGCCTTGGATCCGAACCAGCCTCCTGCGACGAGGGAGAGCCCAAAACAGATGGTTATAGTCACGCTTGAAAGGCCGAGTTTCGGAGCCAGAAGACCTAGAGCGCCAGTCAAGAATGCGACAGCGACGAAGGCGAATTCGACTCGCAACGAGACACCGCCTAACCCGTCATCATCACTGCCTTTAGGAAGATCGGTGGTGGGTGTTTGCATGAATGGCGGGAGATCTGAGACTCAATGAGAATTTAAGATCGGGTCTCTCACCGGGCTAGGGCTTCCCACGTAGAGGCCATGTCCGAGTACTTCTCTCCGCGCGCGGAAACTAAGGCCTTCTGTCGGTCTGGATCGATATCGTCGCGAATATTTGCGGGCTTGGTCATGAGGACTGAACACGGAGAATCGTGAATGATCGCTTCCGCAGTCGTGCCGAGGAGAGTGGTCAGTAGGCGTCCCCGTCCTTGAGTACCCAGGACGGCGAGGTCGGCCTCGTGATCGTTGAGAAACTTGGAAAGTGTCTGCGCTACGGGGCTCCCCTCAATGATATGGCTGGTGCAGTGAACGGAGTCGGGAATGTCCCCAAGCCTATCGATGAATTTTTCCATGGCTTGCTGGGCGTTCTGTCGCTCTTCATCACTGCTTACAGGATGGGAAAGTGAGAACGAGCCGAAGTTGTGCATCAGGTGGTGGCGGTGGGAATCCGCATGAACGATGTCCAGTCGAGCCCCATCGATTTGTGCTACTTCGAGGGCTGCCCGGGCGGCACCGAGCGATGTCTCGGAGAAGTCGACACAAGCGACGACCCGTTGGAACGCCTGATGATCGCGGTTTCGGACGATCATCACAGGGCAGGGAAGGCGGCGCAGGCACTTGGAGGCAAGGCTACCAATTCTGGAGACTAGTTCGACTAATCCTTCGGCTCCGGTGCCTCTGCCACCGAGTACAGCGAGATCGCAGGCATTCTCGGAAACAAAGTTACTTAGGGAATCGTGAGTGCTTCCGATGATGATTTCTGGAATGACGTGAGCCTGGTCCCCAACTACCTTTGCGATCTCGGTCTCGAGGCGTTCGTGGGCGTAGGCGAATACTACTTGGGGCGTTGGCAGGCCTGGTAGTCCACTGTGGTTGAGTAGTTCTTCGGAGACGACATGGACCACGGAGAGTTGTGCGTCGCGAGCTTTCGCCAAACGAGCGGCCTCCTTTAGGGCTGCTTGGGCGGAAACGGAAAAGTCGGTGGCGGCGAGGATGCGGGTTCGATTGCTCATAATTTCTTCATGTTCGGTGAACTCATGCGCCGGCGCTTCCTGTCGATTGTTCTCTGCTTGGCATGCCTTGTTCCCTTGGCGGGGAGTAGGGCAATTCGCGATGCGAGCCAGTCGAGAATGTCTTTGGTGACTTCGTCGCGGTTCCGCTCATTCAACATCTCGTGGCGGCCATCTTCGTAGACGAGCAACGTGATGTCCGAGTGATCGGTCTTGAGGTAGGCATCAGAGAGCCGGTGAAGTCCGTGGGCACCGCCGACTGGATCGTCTTCTCCACCCAGGATCAGGATGGGAAATCCAGACGGGATGGCATTGAGAAGTTCGCGTTTTGAGGCATCGAGGACGCCGCGGATCAGGTCGAGCCATAGCTGGCCACTGAAGGTTCCACCGGATAGGGGGTCCGCGACGTAGCGCTCAACTTCCTCTGCGTCGCTGGATAGCCAATCGTAACCGGTGCGGTTTGGAGCGAAGTGTCGATTGTATTCTCCAAACTCAACCTTTCCGAGGAAGCGACTACCGGTTCGTGCTCCAAGACGCAGAATTTCCTCCTCAGCGAAGGTTCGGCCGAGGCGCAGATGCCAGCGATTTGGAAGGGTCGATCCGGACAAGACGAGAAGGTCGAATTCCGCAGGCCAGCGGCCGATGACTCCCTGAGCGAGGAACGACCCCATGCTGTGACCGAAGAGAATCCTGGGAAGCGACGGGTGGCGCTGAGCCGTGTCTTGAGCCACCAGATGGGAGTCTTCGCGGAGTAGTCTCCAACCATCCGTGTCGGCAAAGTGCCCACGAGCTTCGCCGTCTGGGATGACTCCATGGCCACGGTGATCGTGAGCGATTACGACAAAGCCGGCGGCTGTGCACGCCCGAGCGAACCTCTCATATCGCCCCGAGTGTTCTCCAAGGCCGTGAAGAATCTGGATCGTAGCCTGTGGGTTATTATGATCGCGAGACTTCCACTCGCGGACCAGAATTTGGTGGCCGTCGGGTGCCTGTAGGCGATGGAGAGAAGATTGCATGATGGACAAGCCGAACCTGATGGTGCGATCTGACTATCTCGATGTCGAGTGGGCTTCGGCATACTCTCGGGCTAGGGCTTCGTAGTCGTCGTTGTGCAACCCGATCTTGATCGCTTCGACTGCGGCTTCATCGACGCTCAGCTTGTCTTCAAGAACCCGGTAGGGGAGCCAGACGGCGCCGACGCGGTTGGCGTATTTGTCGCAATGAAGCAGAATCGGACGACGCTCGGTTTTGAGCAGGTGGATCATCGTGTCGAAGACCTCATCGGTCAGCTCCTCTCCACCTTCCCAGGGCACATGGATGTATTTCATTCCCAGGGCTTCCACCACATTCTGTTCTGCTTGGAGCATAGTGGTCTCCTCGTCGTAGCGAAGATTTATGATCGTCTGGACTCCATCGATCTGAGCTGCGACGAGCCCTTCGACACTGGGTTGGCTGGCGAGGAGCACTCCATCTGAGTAGTGGACGCGAGCGATGTCACCACAGCTATAGGTTTCCAGAGTTGCTACTGGGTTCTTGGTGTCTGTGCTGGTTCTATCCGCTGCGGCCCCGACGGAACCGTCTGGCTTGGATAAATTCTGGCACGACACCAAAGCGAGGACAGTGAGGAGGGCGAGGCATTTGTTGGGGCTGATCTCCATGGGTTCTATTAATACGATTTTTTACACTTCCGCAGAGGCAACAGCATCAAGCACCGTCGGGTCCTGAGGTTTGGGTGGATTCTTGGTCATCAGGATCGAACTGGTCGTTTCCTCCACAATCCGCTCAACTGTCGGCAATTCAGAAATCAGTTGAGACTCGAGGACGATGAGGTCTGGATTCCGCTTCCGCAGTGCTTCCAGAGTTCCTAGACTTGGAGAATGATTGGCGATAACGCTCAGGCGAGGTGACGGAGTCCCTGGAGGAACGTGCTCGGTGCTGATCATTTTTTCGAGACTTGCGGTGCGTTCGGCCACTCCTTCGCGGGAAACTTCAGCGAGATCACAATCGACATCTCCCGCTAGGATCTCCCGCCACGTTTCGGAGAAGCAGGTCAGGACTTCGAGCGAGCATCCCCCCCGCGATGCCACGGCTGCGGCCTTTCGGTAGGCCTCACGATCATGATCCGATGTGCCGTCACCGACGACTGCAACGATTTTGCAGATGTCACCAACGAGTGCCTCCCGGATCAGGAGGACATCGCAACTGGCGTCTTGGAGGCATTCTCTGGCGACGGATCCGAGAGCACCAATCTCCGCGTGGGTGTGGCCGTGCGTTCCCACGATTAGCAGGTCAGCCGACTTCTCTTCCGCTGTTTCGAGTAGAGTGGATATGACCTTGCCGACGCGGCACGAGTGGTGCCACTCCGTTTCGGGGTGCGGCTCTGATAGGACTTCCAGGCCGGCTATGTCCTGGCGCTCTCGGGTCTTGAGCAAGGCTTCATCGGATAGGGAAGTCGCGCTCGCCAGGTTTTTGAGATCAACTTTCGGAATTGCACGGATACTCCAAAGTGGAGCGACGCTCCATCCGGCGATTTTCATGGCTTCGACTACTGCGCGGCCCGCACAGGGCGAGCCGTCGAATCCGACAACGATTTGGTGGTATCTTTCCATGGGCTTTTTGATTGTTGCCCAAGGCTAGCTCCACGCGGCGAATCTGGCTCCGCGCCGATTGCTCGCTCATGCCCAGCGATTGCCCGAGATCGACGATGTCGATTGGTGCCAGATGGTACCACTATCTCGGCGGACGCAGGCAGTTCTGGGCGGGCTGGGGCGGCCTAATACTCCCTTCGATACGCAGGTTTTCTTCATGAGGGGTTCTGAGCTGTAATTTTAGTTGCGGAAGAGTTACTCTATAACCGTTACTACGATTTTCCGCACTTCCAACGTGCCATAACTTATTCAATATTAACAATATCGGCATTACCGGGAACGCGGGCCCGGACTTCGATGTGGTATCGGAAGACGAGTATCGCCTCCGAATCCGAGAAGCCCTGTTGTTCTTGGTCTATGGTGTAGATGCTGAGTCCGCCGAGAAATTTAAGACGTTGCTCAGCGGTGACTTGCCGGAAGAATGGCACGGCTAGAAAGGGGCACGCGGCGCTGGACAAACCGTCATCCTGCGAACCTCGCTGGCTCCCGGAGTCGACACCATCGTCGCTGAGGAATTTTTAGAGATCTTCCCGAAGCGGTCGGACGGTGGCTTCGTCGAGGCTGTCTTGCCGTTTCCTGCCGACTTCTATCGCGATCATGCATCGACGTTCCGCTGGAGGGACGCTCCCGAGAAGGAAACCAAAGCGAGGCAGGCGGGCTTCCAGAAAATTCACGATCAGATCGAGAGTTCGGGCGGGCGGGCGTTCTGCGTTGTGTGTCGCTGGGAGGACAATGAGCCAGATCGGCCCTGCGGCATTAACAAATGGGTGCATGAAGTCAAAAAGCATCGCCATGACCGCTACCATGCAGCAGGTCAGTATGTCGCTTCGGGAGCGGATGTTCTCATCTCGATCGACGATCCGCGACACTCAAGTGGGGCAGCTGAGGGAAGCCAAGGGATCGCGGGCGAGAAGCTCCATGGTCGGGTGCCGGCACTTCTGGATTTCGATCATCGGCCGAAGCCACGCCTAGGGGCAGTTTTCTGTCTGCGGCATCCGAGGAGGAAAAAGCCCACGAACGAGGCAACTGGTGCCCCCGACTGGAAGCACCCCCTTACCATCCAGAAACAAAAAAACGCCTCACCCATGGCTCCTGAATTCGTCATCGGGATTGTCGGGCGACACGATTTGCCAAAGGACTTCGGGAAGAAGATTGAGGAGGTTTTGAACTTCGTGCGCGAGTCTAGGAAAAAGAAGCATTCCTTAATCGCTTCAGCATTCGTGAAGAAGCGGACACTGGGTTTGGGGGACAAAGTCCCGATCTGCCTCCTAGTGGCAGGGGGAGCGGAATTCTGGGAGGAAGTGGCGACGGTGAAGTTAGAGGAAGGAGTCCGGACGCAACTCGTCGTTCTTGAGAAGGACGGCTCGGAAAGTCAGGAATGGGATAGCATCGTGGAAGCTGAGGCGGCGAAAACCTGGCAGCATGAGCGGGCCCGAGGCGATTACGTCGCCGGCTTCTGCGACGTTCTCGTCTCGTTCTCCAGCCTAGAGGAGATCTTGTCGGAGGAATTCGAAACCCAGACCGAGCTGAATCCCTCCATCGCCGTCGAAGCGGATCGGCGTGGGACAAACAGGAAAGTTCTGGCCGTCAGCCCGCCGCTATTCGCTTCCGACAGCGGACCAATCATCAATTTCTACTCGCCCGAACCCAATAGCGAGAATGTTGCTTCTGGGACCGAGCCGCCTGCGAAGTGTGTTGATTGCTGTGAGCCTTGCGGCGAAGAATGCGAAAAGTGCGGGACGAGGCAGCCTCAGAATTCAGGCGATATCACGGTTCTCTACCCCCTGGACGTCGAACCTGACAAACCGGCGAAGCGGGCGGCCAAAGGGGAGGAATTACTCCGCAAGGCAGTTCGCTCTCTCCGGGGTTTCACCACGACAGATCTCGGGTCCGAGGGACGGAGGAGAAAGATCTTCTCAGAAAAGAAGAGGGGGGCTGAGAAGTTCGCTCGGCCCTAGTTTCCCGGATCCGAGCGAGATTCTGGGTGAGATCAGCGCTACTCGCCGAAGGGTGAGTGTCCTGAACTTGTGGTGCGATGAGGCCTTCGTCCGAGTGATGAAGGGCACCTTCGTTCTCGGTGTGATCTCACTGGTTCTCGTCGCTGCCAACTCCGTGCTGAAGGGAGGAGCTGACGACCCAGATCTCCCTGCCCGGATCGGTCTTGGTGGTGTCCTTGTTCTGGGCCTCCTCTTCCACTTCTACCGGAGAATTTGGCGGACAGATGACCGCTTGAATGACTACCGGGTGATCGCTGAGGGGCTTCGGGTCCAGACCTACTGGGCGGCAGCTGGAATCGGGCTTCCAGTCGCATCGCGTTACGTCAACCGAAGGCTCGGTGAGCTCCAATGGATCCGAGGGGCTCTGCGCAGTGCTGGCTGGATCGGTGGCCAGTCCTCCTATTTCACAAACACCGTCGCCAAGTTCCGGAAGCGATAGTCCCAGTTTCTCGGTCTCGCGAAGGTGGCGTTCTGGGCCGGACTGTCGCTGTTCTCTACTTCGATATTTCCCCAGCTCCTAGGGCTACTCGACTTGGGCTGGGAGACTGGCCGAGTTGCTAGCCCCGCTAGTGCAAGACCGGCAGAGCCCCTTCTGGCCAGCAAGGCCGTTGTGGTTCTGAGCAGTGACGAATACTTCAATTGCTTTTGACATGATGACCGAAGGTAGCGGGAACTCGGGATGAACTCGCCTGCGGTTGGGAGCTGGGATCCGTAGCCTGCTTCGAGCTTGGATCGGTTACCCCTGCCTGAGCGGGGTGTCACCGACCAGGAAGGAGCGGCGGATAATCTTGGTTTCGCTGACTCCGGCCATGACAAGGAGGGAGGCAAAGGTGTGGCGCATTTTATGAGGTGACCCAATCGAGGTCGTCGGCCTTTGCGTGGATCTACCAATCTCGCCGGGACTTGCTTTCTGCGGGGTTTGACCACGGAAGGTAGAGGAAACCGAGCTAGCGGGAAGTGGGATTGATCGCGACGAGTGGGAGTGGCTGGGATTGCGTGAACCGGAGCATGCGCGATGCAAAGTTCAGCGCTAGCGACGCAAGGCGCTGCACTCCAAATCAGATGGGCTGTCTCGTCGCTTTGTTCCGCAGGGCGAGCGGGACGCTCGCGGTCTAAAAAAGGGGGGGAGGGGGAGCTAGTTTGACGGAGCGGGAACTCGTAAAATGCTTTAGCTAAAACTGGTCGCAGTGCTAGTTCTTCTCTTCGCCGTAGATCAGCCAGAGGTTTCTTAAATAGACGAACCAGCCGGTTGATTGTCCGAGCACACCGACGATATCGACTCGCCAAACGAAGTAGACGATCAGCATGGTGGCGCCGCCGAGGCTCATCCACCAGAACGAGACGGGGATGACCGAGCGTTGTTGACGTTCTGAGCTGATCCACTGAACGATCATCCGCCCAGTGAACAGGACTTGGCCTAGAAGGCCGATGGAAACCCAGAATAGTCCGGTCTTCCAAGAGGTGATGTTGAGTGCGCGTCGAACAGCTAGTGGCGGCGGTTCGTCGGGGTCGCCTTTTACCTCACGCAGGGCAGTGAGGAATTCTTCGGCAGTATAATTGCGGACTTCGCCGTTTCCGGTATCAAAGCGAACCGAGGAGCCGTTTTCACTGGGGACGATCTCGATCCACGACAGACGATCGGACAAATGAAATGGGTGGTCGGCGGCCAAGTCTTGCTTGGAGACATATTGCCAGGCAAGGATCGGAACCACGATCACCACCGCGAGGATGGCGAGAAAGCTGAGTCTGCGGGCGGTCATATCCAGAGTTTCTGAACGACCCGAGAGGCTACTTCCTATCCCATCTTCGGGACACCGGAGGCGGCGATACTCTGATCGAGAAGCCGGGTCAGTTCTTTCTTCCATCCTCTCGGAAGGGTATCAACACCGGAGAGGGCCCTGATGGAGGAAAAGACCCGGCAACTTTACGAAATAACCAGGAACTTGAGGCGCTGATGGGCGACCTCGAGAGGCGTGTTGAGGGGCGGACGGCAAAACTGAAGGCGTCCAAAGGAGCTCGTTGAATCTGTGAACAAGGCGAAGTCTGACGTTCTCGCCGTTCTGAGATCTGGACTCTTTTAAACGGAGTCATTGGAGTCATTGGATTTGCCGATTTGTTCGACACCGATCTGACCGAGCAGCAGCATGGGTCCGCTTCGGCCAGTTGCACCAGCGGGGAGAGCCTGATCAGCCTGAGCAACGACATCTTAGATCTGTCCAAGATTGAGGCGGATCGGCTCGATTGGAGTCAATATCGCCCGTGATCCGCCGCGGCTCTGTGAGCGAACCACGGTCCGGCTCGAGGCAGATGCCCGCTTCCGGAATAGACGATCGGGAACTGGACTAGCTGAGGGCTTGAAGGAGGCGATTCAATTCGTCCTCCACTTCTTCCTCTTTTCCGACCGTTTGGAGAACCTCATCGCGGAGGATCGTCTGGTAGGTTTTGCGGAAGCGGTGAACCATCTGCTTGAAGTTGTTCGTCGTCTTGCCGATTTGAGCAGCGGCGTCTGCGTAGGTGCTGTCGGCACCAGTTCCCCGCCATTCCAGAAATGGTCGGAGCGCGTCAAATTGTGCCTGCCTTCCTTTGGAGCTGTAGCTTTGCTCAAGCCGGAGGAGGACTTGCTCGAGGATGGTGATGGCCCATCTGCGATCAAAGATCTTGTCTGGTGTGAGTTCGTCGGCGGGTTCGAACTGGTAGCGGTTTTCGGCTTCCGCTTGGTCGATGGAGAGCGGGCGCTCCATTCCGCCCCGGCGCTCTGCCGTGTCGTGGCTGTGCGCGTTGATTTGGAAATTCTTTACTGAGGTGAGCAAATACGAGCGCAACCTTCCCTTCGATGCATCGACGCTACCAAATGGTTGCTGGCTCAGGATCTTGGCGAAGAACGCTTGGGTGAGATCTTCCGCGTCGTGAGCGGATTGCCCGATCCGGCGTAGGTAGGCGTAGATCGGATACCAGTAGATGCTACAAAGTTCCTCGAGGGCTCCCTCGGCATCTGGTTCGTTGTCTCCCTTGGCGCGAACGATGAGACTCCAACGGGTCTCCGGGAAATTGGAGTCCTGGATCACTGTCGAGTCGGTAGTTGGGGGAGATCCCTCGTCCATCTGATAAGAATTAGCTGGTTCCACACAGGGTGGTCCGACGGACAAATAGCTTAGCAATTTGTGGAGCCACGATTGTTTTTCGAATGGAACAGAGTACCATCCCGCGATTCGAACCGCAACTCCAATGCAGCCTTCCCAGATTGATCTCTATCGTTCCCACTCACAAGAGCACGTCTTCCGTTTTCTGGAGGATCTTAGCCCGCAAGAGCAGGCGGCGCTTTTCGAGTCCGCTGACGCCATCGATCTGGAGGAACTGGCCGAGCTGAACCGGACCTTGGTCTCAGATTCTAGCGATCATTCGGTGAACACTGAAGGTTTGGGACCGGCTCCTTTTTTGGCGCTTCCAGAGAACGGTGGCGACGCGCCGCGATGGCAGCAGGCATACGATAAGGGTGAGGAAGTTCTTCGCGCTGGTCGAGTCGCGGCTTTTACCGTTGCTGGCGGACAAGGCACGCGGCTTGGCTATGACGGGCCGAAGGGAACGTTTCCCGTGACTCCGGTTCTGGAGAAGCCCCTGTTCCGGGTATTTGCCGAAAAGATTTTGGCTTCTTCCCAGCGCTATGGGGTGACGATCCCGTGGTTTATCATGACCTCGGAGATCAACCACGAGGCGACCGAGACTACCTTTAAGGAGGCCGACTACTTCGGTCTTGAGCCAGCATCGGTGCATCTGTTTCGCCAAGGGCTGATGCCTGCTGTGGATGCGGATGGCAAGATTCTGCTAGCGGGTAAGGGTCAGATCGCTTTGAGCCCGGACGGTCATGGTGGTTCGCTTCGTGCCTTGGTTCGCAGTGGGGCTGTGGCGACGATGGAGGAGTTGGGAATCGACGTGCTCAGCTACTTCCAAGTCGACAATCCACTGGTCCGCTGCATTGATCCGGCCTTCATCGGGTTCCATGTTCTGGGCGACTCCGAGCTTTCGAGCAAGGCCTTGCCCAAGGCCTACGCCGATGAAAAGGTCGGGATTTTCTGCGAGCAGGGCGACCGCAGTGTCGTGGTCGAATACAGCGACATGCCGGATGACTTGATGAAGGCGACGGATGCTACTGGCGAATTGGTCTTCCGGGCCGGAAGCATCGCCATCCACCTGTTCGACCGCGAGTTCGTCAAGCGGATGGGTGGTGGCGCTGGTGACGGTGTTGCCTCGTTGCCGTTCCACCGGGCGGACAAAAAAGTCGCTACCATCGATGCCGAAGGCAATGCTATCGCTCCCACCGAACCGAATGGCATCAAGTTCGAGCTGTTTGTCTTCGATGCGCTGCCATTTGCTAAGAATCCGGTGATCATCGAGACCGCTAGGGAGGACGATTTCAGCCCGGTGAAGAATGCCGATGGAGTCGATTCGCCGCAGTCGTGTAAAGAGGATCAGCTCAGGCAATTCGCCCGCTGGTTTGCGGCAGCTGGAGAGCCCTTGGACTGCGACGAGACCGGGCTCCCTAGGGTGCAGCTCGAAGTGAGCCCGTTGTTTGCTGACTCGGAAAAGGCCTTCGTCGAGGCTTGGGGCGCTCTTGCTGAGAAGCCAGTAATTACCGAAGGGCTAGTGCTTGGCTAGCCGGCAGAGAACAGGCTAAAGGGTAGGAACCTCGCCAGGGTTGAAGTCGTCGTCGTTGTCCGACTTGCTTGGAACCGAGCCGGATGTCGTCAGGTCATCTTTTTTGGCCGTATCTTCGCGACTGGCTGCTGAGGCGATGGTTCCGGTGCGGACCGGGTTGGGAATGGCACCGACATCATTGTCCTTTGCTCCGGCTCCTGGGCCTCTTGCTCGCCCTCGGTTGCGGGCGAACAGCTGGCGCGTCCAGTCGGAGACGGCGTCGGCATTTCGGTAGGCAAAGAAGGCTAACACTCCAAGAATCGCTAGTAGCGTGAGGCCAATTTTGCGCCAGGGAATATTCAGGGGCAGGCTGGATCGGAAGTGAACTGCCTTGCTGGGCATCCCGAGGGTTTCCGCTTCGAATACGGGAATGACGCGGACCTCCCTCCAGGACCCCGGTGGAATGCCTCGAAGGGTGATTTGAATCTGGCCATCAGAGCTGGCGATTTGCATATCCTTCCGGCGCAGTGGTCTCCAGATCTTGGTTAGTAATCGGGTGTCGGGATTTTGAGCAATGAGAGATGTCTCGGCAACGTAGGAAACGGTGTCCGGGACGACGCTGAATCCAAAGGTCACGGAACTGCGGGTGGAACCGAGAAAGACGAGTTCGTCTACCTCTGGGTGGCCTGATTCGAAATAGGGATCGAATTGCGAGCGCCCCATGAGAGCAAGAAGGGCCATGTCCTTGGCTGCTTCAGGGGGAAGAGTCTTCGGGTCCTTGTAGATGATAGAGCCGTCCATCGACATGGCTTCCTCGACCGGAACGTCCACAGGAGCATTGATTTCTAGAACCGTTCCGGTCGCTTCCGGTGTGGTAATTTTCAGCTTGGGTGCATCGACGAGGAGCCGCCCGGAGAGGCGGAGAAGTCGGGAACCGGCTTCGGCCAGAAGCGTCTGCCGGAAGGTTCCACTGATTGACGTATCGGCGGCGATTTGAATGGTCCGCTCACCACCACCAGGAATCTCGATTCCTAGGGCGTTGCCGACTACAGAGAACGGCGGTTCCGGGCGCAGGGTCAGCGGCACCGTGGTTCCCCCCGAGTTCTTGAGCACAATGGTCATCGGTTCGAGTTGCGTGTCTTTTTTGACCGATCCGAAGTCAAGGATGCCGTCGCTCGGTTTGGCGATTGTGATAACGGCGGGGGTGGCGAGGGCGGCGAGAGTAACCGACACTTGCGCGTCGTCGGAGCGGACCTCTAGCTTGCCATCGAAGCTGGCGATGTCGGTCATGGCCAAGACGATATCCACGGGTGTATTGCCTCCGGCTGGCACAGCCACAGATTCGGGAACAGAGAGCCGGCCGTCTCCCCAGAGGCGGAGGGTCATTGGCGCTTGGGTCTTGTTTAGGATACTGAGCGTGCCGCGGCGAGTGCGAGTAGCTTCATCCCAGACAAGGTCGAGGTGTCTGGGGCTTGCGGCGAACGGTTGGATCACGGTCGCCGTGAGTTGCAACTGCGACTCGCTGACACCTTGTTGGAGGCTGATCACCCGATCGTGGACGGCCACTTCGTTGGGCTCGCACCGAAGCCCCATGGTCAAGGTCTGCCCAACTTCGACCACCACTTCATCTTCGATACCAAGGGCCACCCATGGCTCGGGAAAGCTCAGCTCGCCGCGGAAGGTCGTGTTACCGGTGTTGGTTATTTCTAGCCGTCGGGCGAGAGAGCGAGTGCCGACGACAATATTCTCTAGCCGAATCATCTTCGGCTTAGTCTCGAGGATGGGCTCTGGGTCCTCGATGAAGATGCGCATCGGGATCGCTTTCGATACACCGCCGCCTTTGAATCGCGACGCTAGCTCGATGACGGCCAGATCGATTTCAGATTCAAGTGGGCAGGTGTAGCGGAAAGACGCTGCGCGCTTGTCTTCGGCCACCACGAATGGTCCTTCGACGGTTCCGGTAAGGGGTCTTTTGCGGATGATGAATTCCACCCGTTGTGGTGATGAGGTGGGGGCACGGACGATGAAGGTCACGGTCTCGCCGCGAACAACTTTGGTGGTGATGGGGGTCGGAACAGGAATGAATTTAGCCAATCGCTCATCGTTGATCTTCTTTTTCGGGTCGATCTTGAGATCGGCCTGAGCAGGGGAGAGAAAGGCCAAAACGGCTAGGAGCAAAACAAGCCCGTTCGATCCCAGTGCGAGTGCATTGCGGTGGAGGCCGCTTGCGCGGGGGGAGAACCCATTGAATCTTGAAGAATCGACCATCAGAGTGAGTCCATCATTATGTTGCCTTACGGAGCAATCATCAAGCCATGCCTTTGCGGTGTTGCGCTGGTCCTCGGTGCGTGTTTTGCGACCGTAGTGACTGCGCAAGACGCGCCCACTTCTGGGGTGGTTGCTCCGCCGGTGGAGACCAATTCTGCTCTGGAGCGAGTCCGGCAGTTGTTGGCGGCGGTCGAACCGACGTTGATCAAGGACGAGGCGCTTGGCGATGTCGCGACTACAGAGCTAACCATCACCATTAGTCTATCCGAAAAGCGGTTGCAGTTGTTCGCTGGCGAGAACGAGGCGCTAAGTTGCCCTATCGCTTGCGGCTTCGCGGGCCGAGCGACGCCGCGTGGCAAGTTCACTGTGGTGGCGGTCGAAGAGAACAAGAAGATGCCGGACCGCGGTGTCTATGTTCGTGGCAAGGGTGAGGTGCTGGTAGCGGACATCGATCGACGGTGGGATCCGATGCCTTCTGGAACGAGCTTTCTCCCGGTTCCGGTCGCCGTTTTGATCCGGCTCGATGGAGATGGCCCGACGATTCAGTCTGGGTTGCCGACCGAGTCGGGGACGACTTCTGGTGATGTCCGCATCCCGGCCTCTGCCGCTGCGGCCTTGGCCAGGAACTTAAAAAAGGGTGCCCAAGTCGAGATCAAGTAGCGCGCAGCTTTCGATCCACGAGCCAGCCGACGAGCCCTCGGGCGACCAGCGCCATGCCGAGAAGAACCGCCATGGCCCGAGGGGCGTCACCAGGTTGTTCAGTAAGGAATCGGCGCAGCGGACGAAGAGAGGCGACGTTTTCCCTACCAAGTCCGAATGCTCGATACCCAGCTTCTCGCAGGTCGAATCGTTCGCTTCAAGGATCGAGTCATCACTATCAAGCCGCAGCACGAGGTCGAGCGGATGATCAAGTAGCGAACTTCCCGGAGATGCAGCGTTATTGTGGTGCGAGCTGAGGGCTGAACAAAGACATTCACTGCCTCGCGATCTACCGACTCGTCACCAGCGGGCAGAAGGTCGTCGGCGAGTTTGTGGAAGTCCGGGTTGACGCTTTAGGCCCGGACTTGACCCAAGGGAGCGGGATCTAGTAGCGCCGGGAATTCAGGGCACCCATCTACAAATCCAGCCTCGGGAAAGAAATGGTACGCAGAGAGGGATTCGAACCCCCGACCCCTTCGGTGTAAACGAAACGCTCTACCACTGAGCTATCTGCGCGAACTATGAGAGCATTGTAGACACAGATTGTCGGTAGGGCAATCGCGATTGAGAAGTAAGCAAACTTATCAGAGCAGCGAGGACTTGAACCAGGGCGGGACATGGCCGATGAATTGCGCCCGCGAATCCTATCGAATTTTTCACCATGGCTAAAAAGATCGTCGTCGCCTATTCCGGAGGGCTTGATACCTCCGTCCTACTCACCTGGCTCAAGGACCACTACCAAGCCGAGGTTTACGCCTATTGTGCCGACGTCGGACAGGCGGAGGAGCTCGATGGCCTAGAGGAGAAGGCGCTAAATACCGGCGCTGCTCACTGCAAGATCGGTGACCTGCGCGCCGAGTTCGCCGCCGACTACATCTACCCAATGATGCGGGCGAACGCGATCTATGAGGGCCAGTATCTGCTCGGCACCAGCATCGCTCGTCCGTGTATTAGCAAGGGGATGGTCGATTACGCCCGCGAAGTCGGTGCCGACGCCATCGCGCACGGAGCGACGGGCAAGGGCAACGACCAAGTCCGGTTCGAGCTATCAGTTGCCTCCCTCGCACCCGACATGGAGATGATTGCCCCATGGCGGATGCAGGTATTCCGCGACCAGTTCCCCGGCCGTGCCGAGATGATCGACTACGCTGCCGCCGAGAACATTCCCGTTCAGGCCAGTGCGAAGAAGTCCTACTCGATGGACAGGAACTTGCTGCACATCAGTTTCGAAAGCGGAGTGCTCGAAGATCCATGGTTCGATGCCACCGGCGTCGACAGCCGCGACATGTACGTGCTCAGCGTCTCGCCCGAAGAGGCACCGGACACCCCGGAATACCTTCAGCTTTTGTTCGAAAAAGGCGACTGCATTGGCCTACAGCACGCAGAACTCGACAAGATCCTCTGCGATCTCGAAGTCGCCGCTACCGGAACCCAAGACAGCTACACCTTGCTCGATCCACTTGGTGTCATGCTAGTTCTGAACTTCCTAGCCGGCCGCAACGGCATCGGTCGAGTCGATATCGTCGAGAACCGCTTCGTCGGAATGAAGAGCCGCGGCGTCTACGAGACCCCAGGGGGTACGATCCTGTTCCACGCGCACCGCGACATCGAGTCCCTGACTCTTGACCGGGAGGTCACCTCGCTGAAGGACAGCCTCGTGCCGAAGTATGCCGAGTTAGTCTACAACGGTTTCTGGTTCGCCCCCGAGCGCGACGCCTTGCAGACCATGATCGATGCCTCGCAGGAGCGAGTCAGCGGCGAAGTCCGGCTGAAGCTTTACAAGGGCCAGACCTTAGCTGCCGGTCGTCGTTCACCGAACAGCCTCTACTCCGAAGAAGTCGCCACCATGGAAGGCGGCCAAGAGGAAGCCTACAATCAAGATGACGCCAGCGGCTTCATTCGCCTGAATGCCTTGCGTTTGAAGACCACGGCGCAACGTGATAACCGGACTTCGTAGAAGGGGGCAATAAGAGGGGGAGATGCTACTCAAACTTTCCTTTTGAGTTGGGATCGTGGTTGCGGACTCGCAAACTTTCGCGTTGAAAGGGCGAATGAATTTCACCTCTCTGGTTCTTGGGTCCGGTGGGTGAATTCAATTGCCCGCTGAACACGATCTTGCGAACGACCTGTTAGCTTCTTTGCGAGGATGAGGTCGGTTTTGCTGAGGTAGATGACATGCAAACCTCCCAAGTCCTCGACTTCTGGTGAGTCCAAAACTTCTGGCGAGTCCAAAATGTGGGGGAGAAGTCTCGTACGATATTAATTTCGTTCGCAACACGCACATGCTTCGGGATGTATTGAGTTTCGACGAGGAGATGGCGCTGGCGATGCCTCTATCCGCCCAATTCTTCGCTAGCCCAGCGCAGTAGTTCTTCCGTCGTATCCCAGTCGATGCATTCGTCGGTGATCGAGACTCCGTGTTCGAGGCCCTCGGGGCCGTCGCCGAGCTTCTGGTTTCCGGCGCCGAGGTTGCTTTCGAGCATGCAGGCAACGATAGCGTCGTTGCCGTCGCGGCGCTGGCCGACGACATCGCGGAAGACGGCGGGCATTTGGCCGTGCTTCTTGCCGCAATTGGCGTGGGAGCAGTCAATCATCAGTCGCTCGGGCAGGCCGTGTTTTTTGAGCATTCCAAGAGCCTGGGCGACGTCTTCGGCACGGTAGTTCGGGCCGGACTCGCCACCCCGGAGGATGACGTGCGCGCCGTCGTTGCCCTTGGTCGAAACCGCAGAGGCGGCGCCTTCCATATTGACGCCGAGGAAGGTCTGGGGCTGTTGGGCGGCCTGGATGCCGTTGATCGCGGGGACCAATGAGCCGGGAGTAGCATTCTTGAAGCCAATCGGCATCGACAATCCGGAGGCCATCTGGCGGTGAATCTGGGACTCAGACGTCCGAGCGCCGACGGCCGACCAGGTAATCAGATCGGCGATATACTGCGGCGTGATCGGGTCCAGAAGTTCGGTGGCGGTGGGAATTCCAAGGGCGATCAGGTCGCAGAGAAACTGGCGGCTGACCTTTAAGCCGGTTTCGATGTCGGCGGTGCCGTCGAGATGGGGATCCATAATCAGGCCCTTCCATCCGACAGTGGTGCGGGGCTTCTCAAAGTAGGCGCGCATGACCAGGTAGAGCTGGTCTTTGACGCTCTCATTCAACATGACCAAGTGCTCGGCGTATTTCAAGGCGGCCTTGGGGTCGTGAATCGAGCACGGTCCGACAATGACGAGCAGACGCTCATCGTCGCCAAACAGGATGTCTCTGACCTGTTTGCGGCTGTCCGCGATGAAATCTGCCGCTACCGAGCCCGGCACCTGTGCGATCAGCTCGTTAGGGGTGGGCAGAGGGTTGTTTTGGACGATATGCAGGTCGGTGACGCTCGACATAAGAGTTCTGGTAGCTGGCAGCTTGGGGGGATCGCCGATGACTTGCAAGGGCTTTAAGGAAGCATTTAGAGCTGGAAATTACCTATTTCTCAGCTAGGCGAATCTTGCGAGACCAGACGGCCTGCGGTGGGCCGGTCGAGCTGTGGGGCGATGTCGCCGACCTTGTCGAAATGCTCGGGATCGTAGCCGATGAAGCGGTCTCGTTGGAGTAGAGTAGAGTTCTAGGTTCGAGTAAGGAAGATCCACTCACCGGTATTCTGAAATCACTAGACGTCCTCCGTGGAGCTTCGGTGACAGGGGAGCGAAACTTACAGCCGGCTGACGTCGATTTTGCTCCCTTCCGCCAAGGCAGTGTCGGCGGGGATGCGAAGTAGTGCGTCAGAAGCTGCCATGCCGGCGATGGCGTGGCTTTGCTGGAGGCCGAGCGGCTGGAATATCCCCTGAACAAGGCTTCCCCGAAGGTAATGGGGACGCATGCCTTTGGATGCTACGTCGCTTCCCAGAATAGCCAGTACGGTTGGTGGTGGGACTAGGGCGGTGGTAGCGCCCATCCGGTGGCGGATGGCTGGTGCGACGAAGCGGTGGAAACAGACGAGCGCCGAGGCCGGGTTTCCGGGCAGGCCGAAGAACCACTTTCCGTCCGGGTGGGCGGCGAAGAGGAACGGCTTGCCGGGCTGCATGTTGACCCGCCAGAAGACGGTTTCGAAACCGAGTTCGTTGACAAGCCAGCGGACGTGGTCGTGGTCGCCGACGGAGACTCCGCCGCAGGAAACAAGAAAGTCGGAGGACTCGAGTAGGGGTCGAGTTACCTCTAGGAGTTGAGCGCGGTCGTCGATGCCGTGGGCTGCTCCACTGACCCTTCCTCCGGCCTGCTCCACTAAGGCGCCGACCAGCGAGGCGTTGCTGTTGTAGATTTGTGCGGGAGCCCGTTCGGAGCCTGGCGGAATCAGTTCGTCCCCTGTGGTCAGCACGCCGACCGGAGTGCGCGGGCTGGCGGGAAAGCTGGCCCGTCCCTGAGAAGCTAGAGCGGCGAGACGTTGGGGGGTGATGCGGTTACCGGTATGGAGTAGTAGCTGTCCTTGGCACAGGTCGGCACCGGCGCGTCGAATGAACTCGCCAGACTGGTAGCCTTCGGAGAGTCGGATCTCGGAGTCATCTAAGACGACATCTTCCTGCATGGCGACGGCATGGGTTCCGCTGGGTATGGGAGCCCCGGTAAAGATCCGCATGGCCTCGCCGGGGCCGATGTTCCCGGCCGCTGAGCCCGCCGGTGCTGCGGCATCGACAAGGCGAAACGTGTCGCCCTTGTCGAAGCCGGAAGAGCCGACTCCGAGCGCGTAGCCGTCCATACTGGAGCAATCGAACGGAGGGGAGGGGACCGTAGCCTTCAGTTCCTCGCCGGTGAAGTGCCCAAGTAGATTCGCCAGAGCGGTGGGTTTGGCTGGAGCTGGAGGGATACTAGCTAGGATCTGCGCTAGGCCATCGGCCTCCTCGGTGAGAGGGGCAAAAGTTGAGGAGTCGTCCATCGGTGGATCAGTCCGGTGGCGGACGGAGGGCGGGCAGAGCCGGTGCTCCACCTGTGGAGGGGGGGGCGGCGGAGCGAGGAACTTGTGGAGGGAGCTGGTTGTTGCCTCCCATCGGAATGTGAGGAACTTCGGTAACGCCGCCAGCGGGCGCTGGAAGTGACGCAGGTGCCGCTTGAGAGCTGTCGAAGACGCTGCCACGCCTCTCTTCTCCGGGCGGAAGACGGAGTGGGGGAAGGGATCCGGCATCGACGGATCCGGTGCTGCTAGTCTTGGGGCCAAGGCCGGTGCCGGTGCCGGGCATTAGGTGCTCGGGAAGCAACGGGAGCTGGCTTTGATTCGGATTGAGAGAAGTGGGATCGATTTCTGAAGATGACCGGCCCCGGGCAATTCGTTCGGCGTCGCGCTTGGCCTTTTGTAGACGAGCCTGCCGCTCGGCGGCGGTTTCGACGAAGTAGACGAGGTCGCCAATCTGGGGCGCGCCGTCGAGGATGTCAGCGACATAGAGAGTTCCACGTTTTTCGGCACCGAGCCGCAGCTTGCCGCCCTCTCCCCCTTGGCGTGGGACCCAGTCGAGCTCTTCACCAGCGAGGGCTGGATTGGAGCCGGCACGTTTGAAAACGACAAAGTCGGAGCCTTGTATCCCCTTGATCACGCCCACCACAATGCGAGTAGGACCAGGCTCTTCGGTGGCTTGCTCGGTCTTCGGAGTGGAGGAGCAAGAAACCAAAATGGGCAACAGCAGGGTCAGCAGAGCCGCCACCAACAGACGCTTGGATCTGGAGCGGTCGTCGGCGGAGGGCATGGGAACTGTTAGGCTATGCGGCGTCCTTGGCCGCCCGCTTGCGGACAGTGGGAGGGCGCTTGCCTTCGACGGCGGCTGCGTTCAGCGTGACTGAAGCGACATCGTCACGGCTCGGGATCTCATACATTAGATCCAGCATGACGCGCTCGAAGATCGAGCGAAGCGCGCGAGCACCGGTGCCACGGCGCACTGCTTCGCTGGCGAAGGCTTCGAGACCGTCCTGAGTGATCTTTAGGGTGACTCCGTCCATGGCGAGAAGCTTCTCGTATTGCTTCACCATAGCGTTCTTCGGCTCGGTGAGAATTCGGACGAGATCGGCCTCGGTCAGTGTTTCCAAGGAGGAGATAACGGGAAGGCGACCGATAAATTCGGGAATTAGACCGAAGGAGAGGAGGTCCTCCGGCTCGATCTTGGCGATCGAATCGGGAGTGGCGTCTGCCTCATCTTGCTTCATTTCTTCAGCAGTCTTACCGAAGCCGAGCACGTTGGCGCCTTTGCGGCGTGAAATGATGTCTTCAATACCGACGAAGGCTCCACCGCAGATGAACAGGATCTTCTCTGTATTGACTTGGATATATTCCTGCTGTGGGTGCTTGCGTCCGCCTTGTGGCGGGACGTTGCAGATGGTGCCCTCAAGCATCTTCAGAAGAGCTTGTTGGACGCCTTCACCAGAGACGTCGCGGGTGATGCTGACGTTTTCGGTTTTGCGTCCGATCTTGTCGATCTCATCGATGTAGATGATTCCAAGTTCGGCCTTTTTGACATCGTAGTCGGCGGACTGGAGGAGGCGAAGAATGATGTTCTCCACGTCTTCGCCGACATAGCCAGCCTCGGTGAGGGTGGTGGCGTCGGCGATGCAGAAGGGCACGTTCAGTTGACGAGCCAAGGTCCGTGCGAGCAGAGTCTTGCCCGATCCGGTGGGGCCGACAAGAAGGATGTTGCTCTTCTCGATCTCGACTTCAGAGAGGTTCTGGAACTTGCTGTTGCCTTCATCGAAGGGCAGTCCAGCGATGCGCTTATAGTGGTTGTGGACAGCTACCGATAGGACACGCTTAGCGCTGTGCTGGCCGATGACGTGTTCATCGAGACGTTCACAGATCTCGGTCGGCTTGGGGACGCTAAGTCCGCTCGTCGGAGCGGGTACTTCGGCCTCCTTGAGCTCCTTGTCGAGGATGCCTTTGCAGACGTTGATACAGCTGTCGCAAATGTAGACCCCCGGCCCCGCGATAAGCTTTTTGACCTCCGCGTGGCTCTTGCCACAGAAGGAACACATTGTGAGATTTGATGCCCGTGCCATCTAAAAGGAATTTAACCTTTATTCCAGAAATTACGAATCCTTCTTTTCAGTGTCGTCACTTTTATCCTTATCATCAGCCGATTTTGCGTCTTCGGAGCCTTCATCCTTCTGCGGACCAATACCAGACTTGCTCTCGAGGACCTTATCGACGAGACCGAATTCCATGGCCTCGGTAGCGGTGAGGTAGTTGTCGCGGTCGCATGCGTCCTCGACTTCTTCGATGGTTTTGCCGGTGTGGTCCGCGATGATCTTATTCAAGCGGTGCTTGAGGCGGTACATGAACTCCACGGTGCGCTCGACATCGGATGCGGTTCCTTGTGCGCCACCGGAGACTTGGTGGATCATGATGTCGGAGTTCGGTAGGGCGTAGCGCTTGCCGGCAGTGCCTGCGCAGAGCAGGACAGCACCCATGCTGGCGGCGATGCCGACGCAGTAGGTGTTCACGTCACAGGTCATGAACTGCATCGTGTCATAGATGGCGAGGCCTGCAGTGACCGATCCACCGGGAGAGTTGATGTAGATGTTGATGTCCTTCTTCGGATCCTGCATCTGCAGGAACAAGAGCTGGGCGATGACAATATTGGCCACTTGGTCATCAATGGGAGTGCCGATAAAGACGATCCGGTCCTTGAGAAGGCGGGAATAGATGTCGTAGGAGCGCTCCATCCGTCCTTCGGACTCGATGACCATAGGGACGATGTAGCCGTTCGGGCTGCTGGGGCTGACGGAGGTCGGAGAGGCGTTCGGTTCGTGTGACATGGCGGTAGTTTCGTGGACCCGATGACAAAGTCAAACGGGTGGTCTTGTGAGATAGAAAATTGATCGCGGGAAACGCGGGGGGAAATGGAACCGGGAGCTGCGTTTTCGACCGCGAAGACGCGAATAAGGCGCGAAACTGCGACCAGAGATTATGGAACCGGGAATGCCGCGAATTGGACGCATGGAAGGAGGCTAATTAGCGTTGTAACTTAATGCCCTCGACGATGTCGTTGTCGCCGTAGCGCTCTTTCAGGTCACGGGCGAAGGCCTTGGCTTCGGCCTCGGTGGCAAATAGGCTTAGAGCGACGCGGTAGGCCTCGCGTTTAGCTTCGGGGTCTAGTTCCTTGACTGTAGCTTCCTCTGCCTTGGCTGGCTCTTCTTCGGGTTCTGGCGTCGGTTCCTCTCTGGCGGCGGCGGCCTGCTCTTTTTCGAAGACCTTGATTCGATCAGCGATGATGGCTTCGAGTTCTTCATCGGTGCTGGAGAGCAGGTAGCCGCGGTCTTGGAAAAGCGGGCGGTGGGTGGCTGGGAGGCGATCGAGCTTTTTGGCGCGGACTTCGACAGCTACCGCTTTTTCGGCGATCTCGGTCTTTAAATTGTCTAGGAGTAGGCCGACAGCGGAGTCCATACCATCGGTGCCGCGTTTGCCCTTCACTGCGTCTTCGAAGATACCGCGTTCGGTAAACTCGCGGGTATCGACGAGTTGGAAGTCGTCGTCTTGAGCTGCGACTAATTTCTTGGCCTTCTCCATGCCAGCCTGAATGATCTCCTCGCGGATTTCTTCTTTGCGGACCTTGATCTGGCGTTCGAGGGAGAGGCGCGCTTCGCGGGCGGCGGCGGAGACTTCGTCGATGGCGGCGAACAGCTTTTGGATTTCGGAGGCCTGCTCGATGGCGGATTCCTTGGCCTTCTTCAATGCAGTCTCGGCGGCCTTCAGGCCTTTGGACTGGTCGGTGGCAAGGGCGAAGTCGTTGTCGGATTTGAGATTCTTTTGGACTCCCTTGATCTGTGCGAGAAGATCCTTTTTCCAGACGGCGAAGTTGGTTTCGGTGATCTTGCCAGTGAGGCTGATGAGAAGTTCGTTCATTGGGGAGGGGAGGGAGTGCCAAGAGTTGGGGCTGAAAATGGGCGATGAGGCTAAACCATGCGAAGACGGCCGAGGTCTTGGCTATCGACAAGGCCGACTGCCTTGCCTGAGGAATCGACTACCGGGAGGTCGTCGATGCGGTGTTCCTCGAGTAGCCGGAGAGCTTCGGCGGCGAGGCGGTCGTCTTCAACGGACACCGGGGCGGCGGTCATGACGTCGGCGACTTTCTGCGAGCCGACGGCGGGGTCGGTCTGGTAGGCGCGGGCGAAGTCGCCGTGGGTGAAAATTCCTTCGAGCGATCCGTCTTCGCTGAGGACGAGAGTGGCGCCGCCGCGGCTGGTCGACATGGCTCCGAGGGAGTCGGAGACGGTATCTCCTGGCCGAGCTTGAGCGACCTTGTCCAACGGCCGCATGATGTCGCAGACCCGGGTGAGTAGTGAGCGACCGAGAGTGCCGCCGGGATGGAGGTTGGCGAATTCTTCCTTCTGAAATCCACGGGCGACGAGCAACGCCATGGCGAGGGCGTCGGACAAGGCGAGCATGCAGGTGGTGCTGGCGGTCGGTGAGAGGTCGAGCGGGCAGGCCTCGCGTTCGACTGAGACATCGAGGACGATATCGGAGGCTCGGGCGAGGGCGGACTGGTTGCCACCGGTGATGGCGATGACGGGAAGCCCGGCTCGTTTCAGGTGGGGGAGGATCTGCAGCACTTCGTCGGTTTCTCCGCTGTAGCTGTAGGCGATGGCGACGTCGCCTTGATCGATCAGGCCGAGATCGCCGTGCAGAGCATTTTGCGCGCCGAGGACGACCGAGGTGGCTCCGGTGCTGTTCAGTGTGGCACAGAGTTTGTGGGCGATGTTGCCGGACTTGCCGACTCCGACGAGGACGATCTTGGCCCGTCTCGATACGGCTGCGTGGAGCTGGGCGACGGCGTTGGCGAAGTCGTCTCCGATGCGGTCACGGAGCCGCTCGAGCTCGGTGATCTCACGGGTGAGAACACGAAGACCTTCCTCGATAGAATTGCTGGTTGGTGGCGTGCTGATAGCAAGGTATTGGTAGACCTTTCTCCCGCATGGGCAAGTCCACACAGGAAACGAATGACGCTGTCCCGCCCGCATCTGCAGGCGGTGATCTTCCGGTCGTGGCCTGTTACGTGCCGGAGTTCTTAAAAAAGGACATGAATCACGTCTACCGCCAGGTGGCAGGGCTTCGGTCCTATGATCCGGTGGTGGTGACAAGGCGAAGGGAAGAGCGGAAGCGATTTCCGTTCGACGAATCCCTGGTCCATCTTATTCCCAAATCCCGCGCGCGCTTCTTCCGGAGAATTTGGCATCAGCAGCTGAGGAACGAGCCGATCCCGCTGGGTGGCTCGGAACTGGCGGCCTTGGAGCACGCTTTGGAAGCGACTGGTGCCAGGCTTCTGCACGTTTACTTCGGTCATGTGGCGGCGCGGCTGGTCCCGTATCTGCGCAGAGCAAAGGTGCCGGTAGTCGTTTCGTTTCACGGTGCTGACGCCACGTCGGGAACCAGTCAGATTCGATACCGCGCTGCCCTAGCCGAGGTGTTCGAGTTGAGCACGGTCGTCTTGGCAAGGTCCGAGGCCCTGCTCGCAACCTTGCGCGAACTTGGCTGTCCGGGCGATAAACTCCGGCTGCAGAGAACCGGTCTTCCACTAGACGAGTGGGAGTTTAGCCAGCGGCAGGTTCCGGGCGATGGCGAGTGGCGATTCGCTCAAGTCTGCCGGTTCGTCCCGAAAAAGGGGATCGAGACGACGCTTCGGGCCTTTGCTGCGGTCCGGGCGGTGCATCCTCGGTCAAGGCTGACTCTGGTGGGCGACGGCGAGATGTCTGGGCGAATTCAGGAAATTCTCACCGAACTCGAAATTTCCGCCGTTGTCGATCTTCCTGGCTTCCTCGACGAGTCGGGTGTGCGTCGGGTCTTGGCCAAGGCCCACTACTTTTTCCATCCCTCGCAGACCGATGCCTCCGGAAACCAAGAGGGGATTCCCAACGCCATGCTCGAGGCCATGGCGCTCGGGCTTCCCCCGCTGGCGACGCGACACGGCGGAATCGCTGAGGCGGTCGAGGACGGAGTTTCGGGCATCCTAGTCGATGAAGGTGAGGGGGGGGAACTCGGTAGACGGCTTCTTGAGGAGATGGTCAAGAGCGATGCCTACGCTAGCATGGGCAAGGCCGCTCGGGGCGAGATCGAGAGCAAATTTTCTAGGGAGCTTCAGATTCGTTCGCTCGAAGCTTCCTATGGCGTGGCCATGGGCGGGTAGGGCTCCTGCGGGTTGGCCTTGCATTTTTCCGGATTTTTTGTCATTATAAGGGCCGCTCGACTTTTAAGATTAAAACTGTGGATCCCAAATCACATACAGAAGAAGACCTATTTCAGCAGTACCTTCGCCGTCAACGGAGGTGGAAGTGGATCGGCGCTGGTGTACTGGCGCTGTTCTTTATCGCTTTCGGCAGGACCGTCGGGCCTCGGATTTTTGGTGATGGAAAACCTGAGAAGACTCGAGTGGCGAATGCTGATCTTGAGGCTGCTCGCGACAACATGAAGCCGAGCGATATTAAGCGCCTCGAAAAGCGTGCCGAGAAATCGGCTGACCTTCAGGATGATTCTACTACTGCTTCTGTCACGAGTAAGGCTGGTAAAGTTCTGAGCGCAGACGAGGCTCTCGAGTCGAAGCTGGCTCCGGTAATTCCAGACCGCGACTTTGCTTCGGAACTCGGGGACTTGGGTGTCGAGGGAGTCATTGCCGCCCAAGAAGAGGAGTTTCAGGATCAGTCTTCCGAGAATTTGCGTGAAGTATTTGTGCAACCGCGCGCCTTGGCTCTGAAGGCGAAAGAGAAGCGTTTGGAGGCCGTGATCGAAGGGTTTGTAGCAGCCAAGACCGCCGAAGAAAAAGCAGCCTATGTCATTGATCCCATTCGGGTCCTACCTCTGATGCGAAAATTCTATGCACGGGAGCGAGCCGGATCGGACGAGGTTGGACCGTTGTTGCTCCGGAGCTTTTACTTCATTCAAGGCTATGAGTACGCCATCGAGGAGCGAGTTCTCGGCGACGGCACTGGCCAGCCTCTCTACGTCGGTTTGCGTAACAACGGCGGTAATGAGTTCAAGATCGATTGGGAATCGATGGTGGCCTACGGCGATCTATCTTGGGACGAGTTTTTTACCCAGCGGCCTACCGAGCCAACCCTGTTCCGGTGCTATGTCGTGCCCGACAACTATTACAACTTCGACTACTCAGATCAGGAGAAGTGGATGAGCTTCAAATTGATCAATCATCGGACCTTAGACAGCTTCAACGCGTATACCGAGCGAGGCTCGGAGGTTCACCAGCAACTGATGCAGGCGTTCGCTAAGCGTTCTAGTGCCGCTGGCGCGCCTGCTCCTGCTTCCGTTATGATCCGAGTTTCGGTGGCTCCTGGAACTAAAGGGAATCGCATGGCGCAGATTGACGAATTCCTTCAGGACACCTGGTTAGTACCTGAGCCGGAGTAACGGTGACCGATCCTACCCCTCGTGCACCGCCCCGGATGCCCGCAGCGCTCTGAAATAGTGAAGGCCGTCGGTCCTCTTGTTGGGAATGCTGACACTGAGAGTTGCGCCGTCGAATGGCACGTGCCAGGATCCACCATCGAGGACTAGCGAGGTGCCGTCGAGCGATGTCTTGGCTGTCGCTCCCTTCTCGCTGCCGGAGTCCTTGGTCTCCGGTCGGGCCAGCCATGCAAGCGTCGCCCCCGCGCCTGCCCCGCCGGTCTTAGCGGCTGGCAGAGCGATGGCCCACAGACTGTCCTCGTCACCGATCAACCAGATCTTGGCTCCGGCTAGTGGCGACTTGCGAAGCTCTCCACGCGGAGCTTGGATCTTCGTGGGGTAGACGAAGTCGATCTTGGTCTCGGGGCCAAGAAGCAATGTCATTGGCACGGCGAGTTCGGTCGGCAGAGTGGCTTCGCCTGAGTCCTTCGGCAACTCCGCCCCCATGTGCTTTGCATAGATGCTGGCAAGCGTAGCTTCGACGGTTTCGGTAGGCGCGCCGAGGAACCGCGAGGCCTCGCCGATGGCAGCAAAGGCCCCCGGATCGATGCCACCGGCGTCCTTCTCCATGGTGACGAGGTCCTTGAAAAAGACACCTAAGTTCGCGCTGTCGGGAGCCAGATCCGGGTAGTCGAACAGCGACGGCCACGGGGTTCCTCCGTCCTCATCGGAGTTGTCGGCTGGGAGCTTGCCCAAGCCTCGGAGGAGCTCCCAAGACTCGGTCTTGGCGACAATCGGTAGCACCTCGTCGAAGTCGCGACCCTTGATCTCGATCAGAAATCCGGCCAGCGAATCGACCATCGAACGGGCTTGATCGGCCGGAGCGATTTCGCGGTTGGTGGCGGTGACTTTCAAGGCGGCGCCGAGTCGCTCTTCCACCCCCTTCGACCAGCGATCGGTTCGGGCGGGATTACGACCGTGGACGTGCAGGCTGTAGAATTGTTCCAGCCTTCGGGCGATGTTGTGGCGTTCGCCGGGGCTGAGGTGAAGACGGGCATCGAACTTGCCTGGTTCGGGCGAGCCGTGAGCCGCGATGCAGCGGTAGAGAAAGACTCGGTCGTAACTGCCTCGAAGTGGCAGGCTGCCAACTTGGCGGAGGGCCTCTTGCAAGGTGTCGATCGACGGCGCGAACGTGTGGACGAGTTCCGCCAACTCGACGCCGTAAATCCAGGCCGAGTCGCGATAACGGTAGGCCGGGTCGAAGACCGTAGCGGCTTCGTTACCGACCAATCGCACCGCCTCCTGAGTGAGCTTCAAGCTGTAGCGCTCGAAGTAGTGCTTGCCCATTTTTTTGCCGCCCTTGCGTAACGCCTCGGAGCCGAGGAACAACGCCCCGGCCGAAACCGGAGTTGCTCCTGCGACGATCCGACCGAGCTGCCACGTGTAGTTGGCGATCGGCATGTAAGGGGTCAGCTTCTGGTAGTAGCCGTGGAACCGGCTCGCCGTGCGCACGTGCTCCGCCGCCTTGGCAAGGCTGTAGTCCTTCAGGTTAAGCGGTAGCTGTTCGAGCTGGAACAGCAGCTGCATGCTCAGTCGGTTGACCGCTTGTAGGAGCTTTTCGACGTTAGTCTGGAGCAAGGCGTCCTGGACTCCCGGTTGATAGATCTTGGCAATTTCCTCGACGAATCCGGTGACTTCGCTCACCAGTAATTGGGGCTGGAACTTGCCGTCCTCACGGAAATCGTCGCCACGGAACTTGGTCAGAATTTCTTCCGAGTAGGTCTTTACCAGCCGCGCCACCGCCTCGTCCTGCGCCTTGACCTCTTCACACTCGGCGGGGTCGTCGGGGATGGTCGGTAAATCGTTCTCGGGGAATTCCATCCACTCGCCGTAGGTGAGAAGGCGGCGTTCGAACTTCTGTCGGCGCCGCTCCATGACGGCCATCTCCTCCTCGAGTTCACCACGGATGCCGTCCAAGCCGTCACGCTCGGCTTGGATCTCCAACTCCTCATGAGTCAGTCTTCTCCAAGAGAAAGCCGCACCCACGAGACCGAGGATGGCGATCACTACCAATGCCCAGACCCAGCCACCCAAGGATGCCCGGGCGGCAATGGCAACCACCAGCGCGAGCACACTGGCCAGCACCCCACAGGCGAGGGGAATGGGCAAGAGGTGGCGACGTCTAGCCAACGAAGAATCTTCAATGACTTCCGCTTCGATTTCCTCGGGCTCGCTCATGGTCGGCTACCAGAAAAAATACCGAACTCCGACGTAGCCGAACAACGACGTGTCGATATCGCGCTTCTCGACCCGGTCGTCGTCCTTCTCCAACTCGACCGATTGGAACAAGTTCGCTCCGACCCAGCCGTTGATCCACAGCTTGCCGACCAGTTGGCGCTCGACCCCGAGCCCGGCACGGTAGCTCCGGTAGTTCAAGGTGTCCGCCGACTCGTCGTCCGGAGAGACACCCCAGCTTCCACCGCCTGGGAAAATACCCAGCTTGACCTGCCAACGCTCGTCCGGAATCCAGATCAGCTTCGGGCTCGGTGGGAGAAGTTCGAGACGTAGGGTGTCGGTGATATCCCAGAGAATTCCGAGCGCAGGGATGATCCGGTATTCTCCGAACTCCCGACCCGCGTAGAACCCGCCTCCGATGGCGAAGGATTTAGAAAATTCGTAGCCGAATGTCGAGATCACCGTCGCGCCCCAGCTGTCGTCATTGATTGAGACGAAGTCTCCGGCTAGCTCGGTGCGCACGCTGGTGAAGGCCTGCCAGGGCGAGCCCTCCCGTTTCCAGATAAAGTAGGTGCTCAGGTCGACGTTGTGCAGCTCGTAGTCCGGCGAGAACGAATCGGAGAAGTCGAAGTCGGTGCGCCGGTAGCGGGTCGAAAACGCCATCCGCCAGTCCTTGCCCAGCTTCAGGCTATAGAGCGGGGCAGTGACTTCGAACTCTTGGGTGCCGAATTCCGCACCGTCGGAGCCCTCGAGTTCAGTGTCCTTATTGAGGTAGACACCGGAGTAGGCCGATGGGCGGAATAGCTGTTCGCCCGCCGATTTTTTTAGCGGTTCACCGGGATCGCTCTCCGCCATTGCCGGCAGACTGAGGCCAAGGCTGAGACACAAGGCTAGAGAAGCACATTTGGAATCCATCACGGTATCTTGGTAGGGATCGCAGTCGGACGCAATGGTTCCGCTTGGAAGAATATGGATCGGCCAGCGTAATCAACTTGGCTCTCAACCCAAGGCCTGGCCAGATCTGAAAAACTCCGGCCTACGCCTTAGTAATCCTGTATAAGGTTTCAATCCGCGCCCCCGTGAAGGGGGCGACTCTCACTATGAGCGCTATCGGTTCACACCGTATGTCTCAATCCGCGCCCCCCGTGAAGGGGGCGACCTTCGCGACGAGGAGACCTCCCGCAAAGGTGAGGTTTCAATCCGCGCCCCCCGTGAAGGGGGCGACAGACCAGAAGATGACGAGTAGTCCGATAGTTGTGGTTTCAATCCGCGCCCCCCGTGAAGGGGGCGACTCGCTATTGCCTGATTAATCAGGAGACCGGCGAGGTTTCAATCCGCGCCCCCCGTGAAGGGGGCGACGCTAGCCTTACAATTTTCCAATCTAATGTCCGCCGTTTCAATCCGCGCCCCCCGTGAAGGGGGCGACCGTCTCTTCCTTGCGGGCGAGGAGCTTGAGCATGTTTCAATCGGCGCCCCCCGTGAAGGGGGCGACAAGGTGCTAGTGGGCATGGACATCTGTTTGATGCAGTTTCAATCCGCGCCCCCCGTGAAGGGGGCGACCCGGAGATTTCGGAAAGCATGCCGATAGTAGGTGTTTCAATCCGCGCCCCCCGTGAAGGGGGCGACATTTTTGTAGCCAGACCTCGTCGGCTGTTGTGCGAGTTTCAATCCGCGCCCCCCGTGAAGGGGGCGACTCTAGCCGGGCTCCGGCCAACCACCACCACTATGTTTCAATCCGCGCCCCCCGTGAAGGGGGCGACGCGAGCTTAGCGGAGCGAAGGTGCTCTGGTAACGGTTTCAATCCGCGCCCCCCGTGAAGGGGGCGACTTGCAACGAGGCAATTGTAGGAGTCAGCCTATCGTTTCAATCCGCGCCCCCCGTGAAGGGGGCGACCCGAGGGCGCCGACTTCAACGACCTTGCCAGAAAGGTTTCAATCCGCGCCCCCCGTGAAGGGGGCGACAAGGGAAATTGCCCTTAACCTAGTCAAGGGGATTGTTTCAATCCGCGCCCCCCGTGAAGGGGGCGACCAGGGAATCTGGTCTGGTGTAGAGTGGGGGACCATGGTTTCAATCCGCGCCCCCCGTGAAGGGGGCGACTACAATCTCTCAGACTAAGCTTGACAGGATTGACGTTTCAATCCGCGCCCCCCGTGAAGGGGGCGACAATCTTGCTACGGCGAAAACAGCAAAGTTGATCCGTTTCAATCCGCGCCCCCCGTGAAGGGGGCGACGGGAGTGAGGGCCACGCCACAAGCGTCGATGAGCGTTTCAATCCGCGCCCCCCGTGAAGGGGGCGACTATGCCAAACCTGCCCCCACCACCACGAGCTACGTTTCAATCCGCGCCCCCCGTGAAGGGGGCGACCCCCCGCTGGACCGACTTCAGCACCTGGTCTCAAGTTTCAATCTGCGCCCCCCGTGAAGGGGGCGACGATTCTGGCTCTACGATTACACACAACCCTGAACGTTTCAATCCGCGCCCCCCGTGAAGGGGGCGACTGGAGGAGATCCAATCTCAGTTGGTGTCCCCTTAGTTTCAATCCGCGCCCCCCGTGAAGGGGGCGACACGAATCAATGTATTTTCATGCGGCTCTGGATCAGTTTCAATCCGCGCCCCCCGTGAAGGGGGCGACTGGTCTATTCCGAGTCTATCGTGATACAATCACGGTTTCAATCCGCGCCCCCCGTGAAGGGGGCGACTGAAGCGCAAAGAGATCGCATAGAGGAGATCACCGTTTCAATCCGCGCCCCCCGTGAAGGGGGCGACCTCAACGCGCCATCGACGGCAAGTGGCGCGCACCGTTTCAATCCGCGCCCCCCGTGAAGGGGGCGACCGGAACCTAAAAAATAGTCACCATGAAAAAAGCGGTTTCAATCCGCGCCCCCCGTGAAGGGGGCGACGCCGTGGAGTCTAAGTTCTTTATTCTGAGGGCGCAAGAAGGTGATCCCCGCGAACCTCGCCTTTTGTGCGCGGGGCCCGAGGAAAATTCCTATGGTTGGTGCTTTCAATGAGTTGGGAATGAGCGAGTTAGGTGGGGTCGCGAACCTATGGGTGTTTTTGCCCTCGATACAGGTTCGCGGATGCCTCATTCCCCCGGCAGTTACACAATGAGAGGATCGTCCACATCGAACGATCCCTTTGTGCCGTGGTGGTCTACCCGACGCTGCCAATTGTTGCCCAGATTGTAGAAGCGAACGCTGTCTTGGTCCACATTAATAATGTCGAGCAGCCGCTGGCGCAGGGCAACAAGCTGGCCAGGATCGACGTTGCACTCGAACACCGAGTTTTGCACCCGCTGGCCGTAGTCTAGGCAGGCTTTGGCGGTTTGCCGAAGCCGTCTTCGACCGGCCTTCGTCTTTGTCGATACGTCGTAGGTAATGAGGACGACCATGTGCTTGCTGGGCTACTTCTGGAGAAACGGTGGGTAGGCGTCGAGATCGCCGCGAAGGTGACGGTTGAGAAGCCGTGCTTGCAGATGCGGAAGCAGGCCGATGGTTACTTTCTCGTCGAGAAATGAATGCCGGATCTCCTCCTGCTTCCTCTTCTGGTAGGCGATGAGAACTTCCTTTCGGGTCTTGTCCTTCATCTCCACGGCACCGGATTCCCGCACCTTGAAGTCTTTCTTCGCCACCTGCCTGCGGTTGATAAGCGACAGGACAAGACGGTCGACAAGGAACGGGCGAAACTCCTCCATGAGGTCCAGTGCCATACCTGGTCGACCGGGCCGGTCGCGGTGTAGAAATCCGACGGCGGCATCCAGTCCGGAGGCCTCACAGGCGGAGCGGCAGTCATGGGCCAGCATAGCGTAGAGAAACGACAGCAGGCAGTTCGTGGTGTCCATCGGCGGGCGCTTACTCCGCTTCGGAAAGGAAAAATCGGCATTGGTGATCAAGTCGGGAAAAGCCGCAAAATACGCCGCCGCCGCCTCGCCTTCGATCCCCCGGAGCGAGTCCAGATCGACTGCCATACGGGTCCGTTGTAAGGCGTTTTCCAAGGTGCGGATAGTCTTCTCGATCCGGGCGACAGCTTCGGGGTTTCCGTCGCCGTGATCCCGAATCGTTCGGCGCAGGCTGGTCCGCGAGTTGGCCAGTTTCCCGGCGATCATATTTCGAGCGACAAGACAGCAGGCCGCCAGGTCGTCCGCCCGGCGGTATTGCTCCCGGCGCAACAGAACGTTCCCCGAGGTGAACCCCTGGGTGCCCGCCATCAGGCCGCCGTGAGGCGTGCAGAATGACACGGTGACGCCGGCCTTGGAACAGGCTCCCAGCAACGATGCGCTGGCCATCGAGTCCCAGCCGAACGTGACAATGCCGTCCAGGTTGTGCAGTGGGACGCGGAGTTTGGTCGCGCCTTCGTGGCGGACAGCTACAGCCTCGCCGTCCTTGCGCAGTCGGGCCTTGTCCAAGGTGACGAACAGAGTGTTTAGGTGGGTTTTCATGTGGTTGTCGGTTTCAGGAGGTAGCTTCGACTGTTAGCCGAAGAGCCGAGCAGCGGGATTTCGAAGAATGCCATTCGAAGCTACGTATCGAGTTGTCGGTCCAGCCAACTGGCGGCGCCGGTCCGGAAGCGCAGCGCATCGGGCATGCACAGCCCGAGCAGGGAGCAGCTATCGCATTTCTTCTCCCGAACGGCAGGGGGCGTTTCCCCATCCGCGACCATCTGATGAAGCCGTTGGGCGGCGCTACGTGTTGTCGCCCGCAACCGCTCGTCGAAGACTACCAGGGTGCGTTTCCGCGCCTTGCCGTAGAACAAATAGCCCGACTCGATTTCCACCCCGAGCATCTCCTCCAGACAGACCGCTTGGGCACAAATCTGCACCCGGTCCTCGTCACCAGCCTTCGGTTTGCCGCGCTTGTATTCCACGGGGACGACGGTGCCGTCTTGGTGAAACTCAACGATATCGGCGATACCGGTCATCGCCATCGTGTCGGAGCGTAGCGGTAAGGCCCGCGCCACTCGCACCCCAGTCTTTGTTTCGTGTCCCGGATCGTTGGCCTTCGCGTGCAGGACTTGCCCCTCCGCTGTCAGCCGGTTGTCAGCCCACTGCTTTTCGACATGAATCAGCGCGCACTGCCGCTCGCAAAAGAGCAGGTGCTGGAGCGCAGAGAGCGGGAGGAGGTCGTCGGGGGACAAGGGAAGGTGGAGGTTGTTGCATGCACTATGTGGTGTAAAGTGCATGCATGACTCAGGTGACGGTGCGACAGATTGATGAGGAGTGGGTTGAGGAAGCGAAACGGCTGGCCAAGGAGCGCGGCGTGTCGATGAATGCCGTCTTGCGTGATGCGATCATGACTGGGCTAGGGTTCGGCGAAAAACCGAAGACGAATGGCTTGGAGAAGTTTGCGGGTTCAGTTCCGGAGGGATTCGGGCCCGAGTTCGACGCGGCGATGGAGGATTGCTCGAAAGTCGATCCGGAGGATTGGAAGTGAAGGTGGTCTTGGACACGAATGCGTATAGCGATTGGCTACTTTTGATATGGTGGAGAGCGGAATGGAGTTTAGGTTGTGTAGGGTATATCAATCTGCCTAAATGATTGATGTTTGGGAATCTATCAGAGCCCGTCCAATTCCAAGAACCGTGTCGTCATAGCTGGATTCGGAAGCGTAATACAACTCCATGGGCTGTCCGTTTAGACGAATCTGCTCTAAACCTAGGCTCTCTACCCGAAGTGGCCATAGCTGAACACTGTGTCGCAGGAGATCACGAGAGGAGACTCTTGCTCCCGCTTCCAAGTCCTTCTTAATTGCCTCGTTTGCGACCACGGTAATCGTCTTGTTTGTAATCACCCTGCAAAGTTCAGAAATTTTTGGGTAGTCGTTGGCTTTGACTGCTCTGGTCAGCGCCAGTGCTGATCTTTCAGATCCCTCTTCTGTGACTTCTCGTTTGGCAGCCTCGGTGGCGATTTCCGCAGTCGAGTGTTTCGCAATAAGCTGTCCGTCCTCCAGGTAAGGAGAGAGTTCCCGCAAGATATCGGCGGAAAGTTTTAGATCGGGATGGGGTGTTAGGTTGGGATCGTCAGCGATTCGGAAGCGAGTCAGCCGACTACCTTTCCACTCGCCATTTCGATTGATTCTCCCAGAGGTCTGGATTGTACTGGCTACGGAGGCGTCTTCACGGAGGCCGTCATGGAGACTAATGTCTACACCTGCCTCGACACAGCTTGTTGCTACGAGCACCCACGCTGGGCGTTCTTGCTCTTCTGCCCGTCGAAAAACTTCCTCTAGAACGCGCTCGCGATGCGCAGGTGTTAGGGCGGTAGATAGATAAAGGGTTCTCTTGTTCCGGAGTGCTCGCCCAGTATCCTCGTCAAGTCTCTTTGAAATACAGGAAGCCAGTCCTGCAGATGAATGGACGGTATTCAGAATCGCCAACTGAGGCCGATCTATATTTAGTCGCTCAATCGTTAGATTCGCCAGGTCCTCGCAGGATAGGGGCGGGTCTATGGATTCAATGGCGACCCTAGAGCGCTCCTGCTGTCGGCCAAATACTCTCACATCCTCCGGCGTGATGTCCTCAATATGAATTGACTCCGGTTCAAGCCCTGGCCTGCCCCAAGGACTTTCCCAGAATTTTATTTGAGAGCCCGAAGCAAGAACCGTAGGGCAATTCCACTCCTTAGCGAGTTCCCGTAACCATTCGAAGCACTGAGGCCACATGCGGTAGGGAAGTGCGGCGTGGGACTCATCGATGAACAGCCCACTACCGGGGAGTCGATGTAGCTTTCGCAAGGCGACGGGGCAATTTGAACCCAGCGTTTCGAAGAATTGAACTGCTGTAGTAAGGATAATCGGAGCGTCCCACGTAACGGCAGATTCGCGCAGGTTGCGATCTTCGAAATCAGCACGATGGTGATGCTCGAGAATCACGTCCTCCGGCGTCTCTCCATCAAGAACTACAGCGTTTCTCAGGTTCCTTGCTGTTTGGCTAAGGATATCGGTAAACGGGGCAACAATGATGATTCGTCTGAGATCACGTGCCATAGCCTGCCGAAGAAGATAGGCTAGTACGGCTGTTGTCTTGCCAAGTCCTACCGCTGCGTCGCAGCTCACAATACATTCGTCAAGAGTTTGCGTCTCCGAACAGTGTATGAAGAGGCTCTGGCGGGCCAAGTTCCTATCAGGTGCGCCCGTTCCCTCGGCCTGTTTTTTTGCAACGAATTGGCGTAGTGCTACCAGACGTTCTTCCCACCGTGGATCGGTTGGGGCCGGTTTACTGACAAGGGCCGGTCCTTTCCTGTCAAAGCGTGCAGTATCGGTGTGATCGGCATCTACAAGGCAGCCAAGAGCAAATCGCGCCGCGAGGCCATGAAGTGCCTGGGACGTCCTTGCCGCTTCCGATTTCTTACCAACTGCAACTCGATGTCGAACAGTGAGTTCCACGATCTGAGCATTGTTTCGAGAAATCAACTGGCTGTGTTTACTATCGTCGTCCCCCTCCCATCGTTCTCCACGCAACATAAATGTAGCTCGGCTGGACTCGATCACTTCCGACGGCAGGCCGGGTCGGTGGTGTCCTCGGATTAGCCAAGCGGCGGCTTCATCGCCTTCTGTCAGGACGTAGGCGACTCCGGCATCAATGTGATCGTGGGGCAATCGTTTACCTCGCCCCGCGTGAAGGGCTTCCTGATTCTCTTGGTCAATCTTTCCAAGATCATGCCATTCGCAAGCCGTCGAGACAGGTCGTCGCCACATGCCCCAACCAGAACTAGCGGATGCGTAGGGCTGGATCGCATCGGCGTGCCCTTCGCCGAGCGTCCGAACATTGGTTGTGTGTTCGGCATACTCCTGCGGCGCTGCACCCTTGGTGGGCGCAGAATGAGCAAGGAGGCTTCGTGCAGACACGAGACTTCCTATTTGGAGTCCCAGTCCTTAGTGCAAAGATCTTCGATAGCCTCGAAACGTTCGCTCAAAGTAGTGTCGGGTTCGGGGAACTCGTAGTCATCTCGGGTCTTGGGGGAATTTACACCGTTTTTTACCCGAGGAGTGAGTGCATCGAGGAATAGGTGATCAGGGCAACTTCCGAGCGGGCTCTTGTGGCGACCACGCCAGATTTGGAGACAGCGGATGTCACTACGGACAACCGAAGCGGTCTGGGAGTATGCATGGGGCGCGAGAAATTCAAAGAGTTTGATATCATTCTCCGTCGTGCCGTTCCGAGCAGCCATAGATGGGTTCACGAAGTACGGGATAGCGTAGATAGCATGGCGGACGACTCGAAAACCCAGCGGTGCCATTCCCCGGTCTTTTCCTTCTTGGACTCCCGACTTGTTGGTGTTGGTCATTCGGTCGATAGTGATGGGGGCAATGGAGACACCCACACCGACTTGGATCACACCCGTACTTATAAAGTGATCCACTTTGACCTCGCCATCTTTGATCTTCTTTTTAAAGTCCTTTGTTTCTTTGTCATCGTCAGCGGACTCCTTTGCCGATTCGAGAAATGTATTCCCAAACACCCTCGCGTCCCAGTAACTGGACAGGAACGAGTTGCGGTCCATCCTGATGATCTCATTGCGGTTACGCCCCCGGCTCTCAAGAATACCATATTCGTTATGGTCTCCTTTGGCTCCGAGCTTTAATGTTCGTCTCGCCTCGTCCATCGCGAGGCCATTCTCCAACACAAGATCCCTTGGTTTTCGCTTAAAGGAGACAGGAGAGATGATACCCCGTCCATCTGCTTCTAACGTACGGGGGTCGCTCTCAAGGTCGGGGTCGCCATTGGGGTTGGAATTCACGACTTCGAGAATGAGGAGGCCGACACTACGGTTGAATGGTGCGTTCATTAGTCTTGGGTATTGGTGGGGTTTGATTCAACTTCGTCTTGGGGGTCGTCATGTGGAGGGCCAGCGAGATAGCCTAAAAGGAGTTCGGCACGGAAGAGATCCCGATCATTAGGGTCGGGAGATTGGAGGTTGCTGAGCGTGGTCGCCATGTCCTTTTTCGTCTTACGGAGTTTGAGGGCGTAGAGCATCATCGAGCGGGCATCGCTTTTCTTCGGCACCTTATTTAGCACTCTGTCCTTGGTCTCGCCTCGAAAACGTTCGAGCCATCCTAGATGGGGGGCAATTCTCTGGGTAACTTGCGCTAGCGCGGAAACATGATCCCTGGATGCCGCCTGAAAGCAGGCGTTACCTATTAGTTTAGGGGGTAAATCCCCACCCCTTTCAGCATAGCAGTAGGCAGCATGAATTACGTCAAAGGCGGCACACAACTGCCCGATCTGGTAGGCTTGGGAATTCATCGTTTGTTCAGGTTTACGCTGGTGGGCATGGAGAATCAGGGAAAAGAAAGACTGAGCTTTTAGGCAAGTCCATCGGAGGTCTGGCTTCTGTTTGTACGCCAAAGAGGGCATACGGTACTGGAGGGTTGCGAAATGGGCCAGAAGGTTTCCAAGCCGTTGTTGCGCGACCCGTAAGGCGCGCGAGGCAAGAGGCGGATCACAGGCTTCGATGCCGAGCAGTAGATTGAAACTCTCCGAAAAAGTAAGTCCGCCAGCTGTGTCGCCGTGCGCAGACCCGTCGGTTAAATAGACTTGCTTTGTTAGGCTAGGGATCGCGCCTGGATTGAGGGGGAAGGGACCGACTAGAGCTGCTTTTTTACCTTTCGCTATCGGTAAAAAGTAGTGTCTCCCAGGAATATTTTGGCAAGCCGTTGACCAGCTCTGGGCTGCCCGGTCGAGGCCTTGTGCATCGAGGTTTCTGCGGAAGATCATCTTTCGGTTGCCTTTGTCCACCGAGCGTATGACCGCGACCATGAGAGACCCGCGCAACTGGTCAGTCGTGTCACCTTTAGTACGTATGGCTAGGCGGCGGGTGAGATCTTCAAACTGGAATTCGTTTAGGTTCCTCTGATCCGATCCAATACCATCGGCAAGTTTGAACTCGATGTTGGAAGGGCAAAAAACGAGGAGAAGATCTGACTTTTTCGGTTGTTCGGAGGCAACGCGCATCCAAGTGAAGCCCTCCCTGTCAGGGGAGGTGATAGCAGATAGTGCCGCGTCGAGTTGGCGTAGGTGGGAGCGACTAACGGGAAAGCTTTCCACGCTCTTGGAACCATAGCGGGTGAACGAAGGGTTGTCTTTGTTGCGGGAAAAGAGGAAAGTTTTGCCGACTTGTGGGAGAGTTGGATCAGGGAACTTGTCGTCCTCGATATCGTTCCGGGAACCAGTTAATGAGCAGGCGACAGAGGATTCACCGTCACTGGTGTCTTGCCCTGATTTTTGGGTGGAAGCCTGGAGGAGTTGCCGGTTCACTTCGTCAAAGTTCTCTGGGGAAGCGCCACTCCTGTCCGATAGGCCTTGCCCGTGTAGATTCCAAATCAGTGTTGCCGAACCCTTCTTAGGTTTGAAGAGGAGGTCTGCGAGGAGCCTCTGAGCTATATTGATTTCGTCAGCGGCTCCATTTAGCGCAGTCTGCTGCAGTTGTTTGAAGATACACTCTACCCAGCCTTTTCGTTGTTCTGGTGTACTTTCTACAATGATCGCGAGTAGGTCGAGGAATCGGCTAGCCGGTGTGTCGGTCAATCCCGCGAGAGCGGCATGACGGAAACCGAGGACTTCGATCTCTTTCTCGGAAAACGGATCGGGATAGGCCGTAGGAAGTCCAACATCCAACCATGACTGTAGGAGTTCGGTTTTCTCCTTTCCCTTCAACTTATTCCATATCTTTATTTCGTCTTGGTTTCGGGCATGCCCCTCGATGCCGTCGATCTTGGCCACCGGGAATCTGCTGTGGTTGCCATTCCCCTGCGTCCAATAGTGTTGAGTTTGCTCAACAGAGAGGATCTGGAGCCCTTCGATTCCAGCTCCCTCAGCAGGGACGAAAACTTGAATCGCCACTGCTTTTCTCGGACGCTTGAGTTCCGGATGGACCTCCTTTAGGTCGAATCCCGCCTCGATCATGGCGTCGAGGATTTGCTGGGCTTCGAGAATCATCTTGGTGGTTGGTAATGAAATTCGCCGTTAACGATCTCTGCACCCGTGTGGAACTGAGGCTGGAAATGACCATCTACCTCGCTGGAGAAAGGGGTGATTAGAAGAGATGGAATCCTGAGATTGATGGCGGTATCGATTTCGGTGACTTGGGGTCTAGGGGGGCCCCAGTAGCTAGCTGTAAATTCGCTGAGGCCAAGGCAGGGGGTGCGGTGACATTGACCACGATCTCTGCGGCGTTTGAACATCTCCTCCAGATGATGGCTTGGATTAATTCCTCCGCCCCGCTTTCGGGAACGGTTCCCGACGATCTCGCCTGTGATCCGGTAGCAGACATCTGAGACTGCAGTAGCGAAGACCTGTTGAGAGGCACCCGTCTTCATCCGGAGAGGTCCACCATAATTGAATGTGTAGCGCTGATAGCGAATGGAACCGCGCCGTGGATCATCTTTGCGGCTACAAATCGCAACACTGGTCGGACGAATCCATGCGCTCCCACTTGCGAGGCGCGCAACGCTTTCGAAGATCCCTTTTGCCGCAGACCACGTGGGAATGGGGTAGGATGTGGGCGTTCCTCCTGTGTCTGGACGAGAGAACAGTGCTAGGACACCATCGACTTCGATCGTGGCTGTATATTTGGACATTGGCCGAAGGCGTGGCAATTGGGGGGATTAGTTTTGAGGGCGAAAAAGAACTGAAGTCGGGGAAGAGCGATTCATACCGCCCCCCGCAATATGGGCACGATCTGGCGTAGGAAAGATGTAGATTTGGGCATCAAGGTTGGTGTGAGGAGGGTTCTCAGTAAGCCTAGCAAAATGTGAATCTAACAACAAGTAGTTTCAGAATATTGGTGATGGCGCTGTAGTCCTGGCGAATTTGGCGGTCCAGTGAGCGACTTTGTTCAGGTGGCCGTGGGAGGGGACGAGGTCTTCGCAGAGCTGGCAGTGGGCGGTGCCGGTGACGGTGGGGCAGTCTGCGGTGAATAGGGGTTCCCAGTCGCGGTTGTTTTCGGCGGTGTGGGCGAAGGGGTAGTCGTCAGGGTTGGGGGCGGAGGGCATAGATGAGGCTGGCGGAGGGCTGTAGGAACTCCACTGGTTTGATGCTCTTCTGGTAAAATGGTTAATCTTGTTCCCAAACTCGTCTTGTTTCCCAACTCGGTTGCGATGGAGGGTATGTGAAGTGGTGTCGGTAACGAAGCCAGCAAAAACTGATTCTTATCGAGGTCGTCTTCGGAGCGGTTTGGTTGGTGAGTCTTTCTTTCTGGGAGGGGCGAAGCCTCTCTTGCGTCCCTTCTGCAAGGTCACCGGAGTTCCGGACTTGGAAAGGGGGGCTGGTAGGCATTTGGGGCATTCGGGGATGGAGTAGCCGCATCCCCAGTTCAGAAGAACCGAGGATGCGGCATGATGTTATCCTGTTAGGACTTGACCTTGCAAGGCCGGTTTGAGGAATTGTCCGATTTGTGTCGGTTATTTCCCCACTGGAGTGGCTGGAGATTGGACAAAGCGTCTGAGCCTCGTTTGAATACTGGCTTGATGTGATCGATCTCCCGGCCACGCGGCGTGGTCGTCTCATAGTCGGAGCGTTTCATCAGCGCTCCGCAGCTGTCGCGGGCATAGCCAGGACGCCTTGGTTCGAGCTTCACCTTGTTCCAGACTGCAGTGATCGTGGCTAAATCGAACGACTTGCCACTTGGCTTTGTGTTGCGCCTACGCGCCTTAATCGATCTTAGCGTCTCTTCGGACTCGCCTTTCGTCTTAGCGATGGCTGGGAGTCGGTTTTTGGCCGATTCCACCTGCAGCGACAAAGGAGCCAATCCCTTCCTTCGCAGTTCATGACTCATCCTTCGGATCGCCAGAAGAAGAAAACATCCCGCATTGTGCATGAACCGCGTCTCAACCAGCGGGCGCGCACGCACGATCGGTCCACCTTAAAAATTCATGAAAAAACTCAATAAAAACTTTAAGTCACTCATTGTTAACAAGTTAAGTTGAAGATTTAATAGTATGGCATCTTACCTGCTCGCTACTGAATCGACATGAATACGACATCTGAAGATCAAACCACACCGAACTGCATCACTATCTGTAACGGGCTACTTCGCGGCGAGATTTCTGCGGTAGAGACTTACACTCAAGCCATAGAGAAGTTCAGCAGTGATCCAATAGCGAATCGACTTCATGCGGCAAGAGAACGCCACGAGAACAGCGTGAAACTCCTCCGTGACAATATCATTCGAATGGGAGGGACCCCTGACTCGGACTCCGGCGCATGGGGCACCTTTGCAAAGGCTGTAGAGGGCGCAGCGAAGCTCCTCGGAGAAACTGCAGCTCTCGCTGCACTCCAAGCGGGGGAGGAATACGGTCAAAAAGACTACGAGTCCGCACTGGAAGGTGACGAGATGCTCGATGACTGCAAAACCTTGGTTAAGGAGGAGCTTCTTCCAGCCGTGCACAACAACCAGCTCCTCTTAAAAGAACTCCAAGAAGCTTGCTAATCCTCTGCCTAAACACCAGAATTTTAAAAATTTAGTGCAGTCTTACGGGGCAGTGATGGGCCAACGTCCGTCATTGCCCTGTCCTGCTTTTACATAGCATTCCCCTGCGGAGTCCTTACTTTTTCACTTTTCTCCATCTTCCTGATGGTTACCGCTTCCACCGCACAGTTCTTTTGGTTAAATGGTTGAATTCGTTCCCAACTCAGCATGTAGTTCGGGGATGTCGTTGTAACTCCAGAGGCGGAGCCTCTCGTATTTCACACTGCGCCACAGTCGCTCGATAAACACGTTGTCCATCCAGCGTCCTCTGCCATCCATGCTCACCTTCGCCCCGTAGGCCTTGACCGCTTCGATCCATTCTTGGGAGGTAAACTGGCTCCCTTGGTCAGTATTGAAGATCTCTGGCCACGTTCCTGCAACCTTCACCGCACGGTGAAGCGCACGTAGACAGAAGCTAGTATCCATCGTGTTGGACACCTCCCACGATAGCACGGCGCGAGTATGCCAGTCCATAACGGCTATGAGGTAGGCGTGGCCGGTTTCCATTGGGATATAGGTAATATCAGTGCACCATACCTGGTCGGGCCGGTCGATCTTGTGGTCCCTCAGAAGGTAGGGATATACCTTATTCTCTGGGCAAGGAGTGCTCAGAGACGGCTTTGGCACCATCGCCTCAATCCCCATGATCTCCATCAGCCTGCGGCACCGTCTCCTGCCGATACGCCA